>VNIU01000002.1_pt2 | contig 292096 bp, 279 predicted proteins | sample 7248601 | NCBI WGS metagenome assembly VNIU01 (sample SAMN12251564, study PRJNA551026) | human skin metagenome | isolation source: skin samples from healthy patients and patients infected with Netherton Syndrome | host: Homo sapiens | place: France:Paris
TCAATCAGTTGAATTTGAAGTAGTTGAAGGCGACCGCGGTCCTCAAGCTGCAAACGTTGTTAAACTATAATAAATATATTGTAGATAATTGACTTCACCACACCTTACCAAGATGTAAGGTGTTTTTTTATTAGATTATGAAAACGAAAATTATGTGTTATAGATGCATGATAAAGACGCTTAAACTCATCAATATAAACAAATAGTTGCAAAATATGATAAGATTAAATTGCTTGCAAAAATGTATTATTCTTTTTCAAAAAGTATACAAATTTAATTGTTTTATAGAATTAGATTAAAACAAATTACATTGAATATACGTATTAAGAATAAAATAAATCACTATCACAAAATATGAGTGGCATTAAGAAAGAAATATTAACAAGAGTATGAAAGTCAAAGTATAGAATAAATAGGTAATATTTTGCTTGTAAATCTATTAGAATATAACGATTGTTATGTGAAAATTCAATAGTGAGGATGAGTGGAATAATGAGTATAGCTTGCGTTTTCATAATATGGCTATTTTTAACAATATTTTTAATTTTAGTAACAGGAAATTTTGTTATAAAAGGTGAAACATTTCCTTTAGAAAATTTATGGATTTTCATTGTACTTTGGATCATTTTGTTTTTTGTAATTATAGCTTTTTTACTATATAGAAGATATACACAAAAACAGTTTGCTAAAATTATAAAAGATGCAAAGAATAACGAATTTAAAATTTTTGCTAATGGAGAATATTTTTATCAAGCACCATTAATAACGATTGATAAACAATATATTCCAATATACGGCAATAAAAATATATACTATACAACGGATTTTAATAATGTAATTCAAAAGTGGATGAGTATAATTGGTTTTTTTCCTCTTTTTGGAATATTTTTAAAATCAGATAATCATATTTTAAAAATAAAACGAATAAAACTTTTGTCTTTACGTCCTCATTATAAAGTGTATCTGGATAAAACTAATATAGGGATTTTACAAAGACAAAAATTGATTACAGAAAAAGGAATGAAACAACAACTACCATATACGTTTTATTCTAATAAGAACACAATGTATAAATTTATTAATCCTTATTTAAGTATGAACACTAAAATTGTAAAAGATGACAAAGTGATATTTGATGCTCACAGAAGTTTCTTCGATTTAAATAAGATTCAATATACAAAAAGTAGGGGTGAAAGACATACAATTCAAATAGATAACACTTCTGAATTAGATTATCCTGATGAAGTTTTTCTAGGGTTATATATACAAATTATGATAAATAAAAGAACTAATGATTAAATTTTATTTAAGTGATAATATAAATTTTCTAATCTAAATATAACAAACAAAGTTAGAAGAGAAGTTGGTTTTGTCTTAATATAAGAAAAATAATGAAAAAGGGACAGTATGAGACATAAATATCTCGGATTAAAGAGAAAATGGTAATTTCTAGCGAAATAAGATAGAAATTACTATTTTCTTCGTTATTTTAGGGTGATATGATGTAGCACCACGATGATATTTGAATTCCTCGAATTTATTATCTGGGATTGTTTCGATAATGTTATTAACATATCGTGACATGTCATGTGTGGGGATAAGAACTGAAGTTTCCATTGGTAGTGTAAGTTAAGTCATGTTATATTCTTTATACATAAGGCACTTCGTTAATTTAGTTTAGTTGTGTTTATTAAATTATACGAAAGTGCCATATTTTGGCGAGACTCTTGAGAGAACAGGACAAACGGGGCCCCAACAAAGAGAAATGCGAAAAGCATTTCGTCTGGCAAAGCAAGTTGGGGTGGCTAAAGCTGTCCCCTAAGAAAGCGAGCCAACAATGCGAAGTATTGAATAAAATGAGGCACTCATATGAAATTGAATTCAATTCATATGAGTGCTATTTTCTAAGATTTATGTCCCAGGCTCGCTATTTTCTAAGATCTTCCTATTATATTAAGCCGCTAGTGGGGTACTTTAATTATTTTGTATCATTAATAATAAGTTGTCGTAGTGATTGTCGTTTAATTACTTCTCTCGCTTTACCATCTTTTAAAAAGAAGACTGACGGTTTTTGCATTTGATTGTAATTCGATGACATTGAATAGTGATAAGCTCCAGTTGAGAGGATAGCCAAAATATCTCCGCGATGAACTGATGATGGTAATTTGGCATTTCTAATGATTATATCTCCGGATTCACATAGTTTTCCGGAGATTGTAACTGTTTCATCTGCGGATTCATGACGATTAACAAGTAATGCTTCATATTGTGCATCATAAAGTGCTGTTCGTATATGGTCACTCATACCACCATCAATTGATACATACTTGTTAACTCCAGGTATGTCTTTAATTGTACCTACTTCATAAAGTGTTATACCTGCTTCTCCAACAATTGAACGTCCTGGTTCAATACCAATCTCAGGAACTGAGTAGTTTAATTCTTTTGTTATATCTTTGATAGCAGTTGTGATTTCTGCAATGCCTTCTTCAATTGGAAAGCTTGTGTCACCTTCGACATATTTAATGCCAAACCCACCGCCTAAATTTAGCAACTCGACTTGAATTTGTTGTTCAGATAACCAATTTAAGACAATTTTTGCTGTTTCAATCATGGCTTCTGTACCTTCAATTTGTGAGCCAACATGGAAATGAATACCTTTTAAATACAAATGCTTGGAAGCTTTAATTTTATTAATTGCTTCCAGTGCTAGACCATATTTAATTGATAATCCAAATTTACTATCTTCTTGACCTGTTTGAATAAACTCATGAGTATGTGCTTCAACACCAGGATTAACTCGTAATACAACATTTACCGTATCACTTGCATATTTATCAATTAATTCTATTTCTTCTAAAGCATCTACCACAAAATAGCCAATTCCATTTTCTAATCCATATTGAATCTCACGTTTTGTTTTATTATTACCGTGGAAGTGAATTTGTTTTGGATCAAAACCTGCTGATAGGGCGGTATATAACTCTCCTTCCGATACAACATCTAATTGTAAACCTTCTTCTTGAACAAGTTTGACCATTTGCAAACACGTAAAGGCTTTTGAAGCATATGAAATATTATATGTTAAACCACTTTGTTTAAAAGCGGAATGATAACGTCTCATTTGATGACGAATTTGATCTTCATCATATACGATGGTGGGGGTACCAAAGCTTAAAGCTAATGTTTTAAGACTAGTACCTCCCATAGTTAGTTCACCATAATCATTATATTTAACAGTCATTTATTTGTACTCCTTTATTAAAGAATCATGGTTCATTGCACTGAGCTGTTCTGAATTTGCTCCTACGCCTTTAAATGTAAATTCATCTATGCGTATATCATTATTATATAATACAACTTCGTCTCTTGCATGAACAAGCTCATCCACTTCAACAAACATATGACTCATCATTAGTGCACGAATCGGATAACGTTTTCCGTTGATGATTACATCATGTTGTGCTCTGGATTTTAAAATTCCATCACCATAGCCTATATCTACGACCGCAAGGCGGGTATGATGATTCTTACATTCATATGCAAAGCTGTACCCACAATAATCCCCTTTATTTACTTCTCTTACTTGAATCACATTTGCTTTAACGGTTAAAGCCTGTTTGATTTCAGAAGGTTTTAACGAACTATATGGGCGTGAACCATACAATGCAATACCAACTCGAGCATGTGTGTGATTGGAAAGTACTTGATGTTGCTCACGATAAAAGCTTGCACTATTTTGAGCATGAATCATGTCAAAAGTATAACCTTCTGCTAATAGTGTATTTAAAACCTTTAACCAAGCACGTTTTTCAGTATCGTATTCTGGCACATCAAACTCATCAGCATAACCAAAATGAGTCCATAAACCTGTGATATGCATTTTATGAGGTTGATTATTTTGCTCATGATCTTTTAATACTTCGCGTAGTTCGCTAAGATTTTTAAACCCTGAGCGATGTAATAAGTTTTCATATTCTAAATGCACATTAATGTCATACAAATTGGATTTATTAGCATAATAATATTGCAGTGATGGCAACGTCATGTGAATACGGTTATGACGCACAATATCGAAGTCATAAACAGCATTCATTAAAAAGATAGTAGCTTTAGGCGCAAGTTTTCTAATGCGAACGGCTTCTTTAAGAGAAGTCGTGCTAAAAGTATTTATACCTGCCTTTAAAAACATATTTACAGCATACTCTAATCCATAGTGATAGGCATTGTTTTTTACTACAGCCATAATAGGTTGGTTATTTTTAACAGTTACGACATTGTTGAAAAATATGTCTGAATTTACGGACCATGTTGCAGTCACTATGTTATGCCTCCCCGTATTGTTTTAATAAATTTTCATAGTAATCAGCTACATAAATTAATACACGCTCATCGAAATTTAAATGGGATGTGTGTAATCCAGTAATATAATTTTTGGCTTCGTTACGCGTTCCAACAAATGCAAAATAAGCTGGGGCAAGTTGTTGACCATAAAAACTAAAATCTTCTCCAAATAAAAAAGGTAAAGGTTTCTCAACAACTTCTAAGCCAGCATTGACAATGGCCTGTTCAACTGTGTTACGTAATTGTGGGCTATTCATCGTTGCAGGATAGCCTTCTTCAAATTTAACTTGACAATCAACGTTGAAAAGTAAGCTCACACTTTTAGCAATTTTTTGCATCTGTGTTTTAACGCTATTTAAATCATTTGCATCATAAGTACGAATTGTACCTTCTAAATAACCATGGCTTGGCACTGTGTTAATAGCTTCTCCAGCTTCAAAGTGGCCCATATGGACAATATTTCGCTTCAAGCCATTAAGATGAAACTGTTGGATCATTCCCACTTGAGCAAGCACGTGTTGCAATGCTTCTCCACAAGAATGACCTTGCTCTTTATCGGCAACATGGCTAGATAATCCTTGCAGATAAAAACGGTATTCAGTTGCACTAGCAGTAATCTCATTATCACGAATAACGATTTGTCCTTCTTCTGCAAAAGGATTTACATGAACTCCAAAAATGGCTTCAATAGGGTAGTTATTAAATGCACCTGCTTTGATTAAACGATTGGCGCCGCCACCAGTTTCTTCAGCTGGTTGGAAAATAAATACGACATTATGTGGCAATAGTCCTTTATCCGCTTGGTCTTTACAACGTTTTACGAATAACATCAATGCAGTTGTGTGTCCATCATGACCACAGGCATGCATAACATTATCAACTTGACTACGATAATCGATATCATTTTCCTCAAAAATAGGCAAAGCATCAATATCTGCTCTAAAAGCTATAGTATGGTCACTGTTGCCTTCTAAATAAGCGATTGCGCCTGTTTCAAGGGGTCTTTCATAAGATACACCGATATCATCTAAAAACCCAGTAATATATTTGGTTGTTTCGAATTCATGTAAGCTAAGTTCTGGATGCTGATGTAAGTGACGTCTATGTGTTGTTACAAATTCTAATTCATTCATGCTATCATCCTCTTTTATCAATATAATACATACATCTATTGTAACTTAAATATTTGTAGTATACCGCTTGTAAAAAGTATAACTAAGGAGGTGAAATGATAAGCAATTGCAACATTTCAACCTCCGAAGTACTTTAATTTAATTGAACAAAGTGATTAATCATTTAGTTTTCTTAAAGCAGAGACAATTTCATGTTTTGAGTCTTCTACTTCAGATGTTTGTTTTATAACCTTTGCAGGTGTACCTGCAACGACGGCACCTGCTGGTACATCTTGAGTGACAATGGCACCTGCAGCTACAATGGCACCTTTACCAACGTGAACGCCTTCAAGAATAACAGCATTCGCACCGATTAAGACATTATCTTCAATTACCACTGGTTGCGCACTTGGTGGTTCAATAACGCCTGCTAATACTGAACCAGCACCCACATGCACATTTTTTCCAGTTGTTGCACGTCCGCCTAAAGTTGCATTCATATCAATCATTGTACCTTCACCAACAACTGCACCAATATTAATTGTGGCGCCCATCATAACGACAGCTCCATCTTCTATTGTGGCACCTTCACGAATAAAAGCACCAGGCTCAATACGCGCATTAGTATTTGTTAAATCTTTGAGCGGGATAGCTGAATTTCTTCGATCCATTTCAATTTCTAAATCAGTTAAACTAGATTGATATTGCTCATAGAAAGGCTTCCAATCATCTGCTTCACAGAAAATAATTTTAGAGTTATTTGATCCAAAGACTTTGAATGAATCAGGAAATGATATATTACTAAAATCCCCGTTGATATATATTTTTAGTGGTGTAGATTTTTTTGCATCACTAATGAATTGAATTATTTCTTGCGCTGATAAATGTTGAACCATAATTGATGTCTCTCCTTAAATTATAAATTGTCAAAAGTATAAAAACCATTTTTCTTATGAACGAGTTTCGTTGCAGCTCCTATGGCACCATTTGCAAAAATATCTTTTGATTGTGCTTTATGTGAAATTGTTATTGTTTCATCAGTACCGGCAAACAGGATATCATGTTCTCCAACAATCGTTCCGCCACGTACTGCGTGGATACCAATTTCATCTTTAGTGCGTTTTTCATTACGTTCATGTCTATCGTAAACAGGTGTCACATTCTCACGTAATTCTTTAATTACGTCATAAAGTTTGACAAGTGTTCCACTCGGTGCATCGACTTTTTTGTTATGATGTGCTTCTGTTAATTCGATGTCAAAATCTTGTAATAGGGGAACAGCTACTTCTAAAATTTTAGTTAATGCATGAACACCATAACTCATATTTGCACTGAAGAAAACTGGCATGCGTTTACTAAGTTGTTTAAGTTTAGCTGTAAGTTGCTCTTTTTCACCAGTTGTAGCAATGACTAATGGCAATTCAAAGTCTTCATCGAGCAATGGTAATAATAATTTGGGATTTGAAAAATCAATGGCTACATCTGCCTCATTTTGTGCATCCTTGATATGGTCATAACGTGGGTAAGGTGTGCTCGGGCTATTTTCGCGATCAATGACACCAACGATTTGATGACCTTTTTCTTCAGCTAGTCGTGCAACACGTTGATTCATTGCGCCATAACCAATTAATAATATCTTCATTAAAGTTCACCTGCTTTAAATTGCTCGTAAGCGTTAATTAATACTTTAGTTTCTGCAGCTTCTAAAGGTAGAAGTGGTAAACGTAGTTCATAATTACCAAAACCTAAATGACTTGTTAAAGCTTTAATCGGAATTGGATTTACATCACATGATAAAGTTGATAATAGTTTACTTATTGGTTCGAAACTTTTTGTAATATTTTCTCCTCTTTGTTTAGCATCATATAAAGCTTGAAATTCTTGAGGTATCACATTTGCAATGACTGAAATGACCCCATTGCCGCCTCGATTATAAAATTCAACGACGTTGTCATCATTACCACTATATAATGCAAACTCCGCTTGGTTAATACGTTTTTTTACTTCTTCATAATATGCAAAGTCATTAGTGGCATCTTTGATAGCTATAATATAATCATTATGACTTAGCGTTTCGACTGTTTCTGGATTAATCGTCATATTAGTACGAGAAGGTACATTATAAAGTACTACAGGCAATTTAACCTCGTTTGCAATCGTTTCAAAATGCTTAATTAAGCCGCGTTGGTTTGTTTTATTATAATAAGGTGTGATTAACATGATTGCATCAGCGCCTAGTTCTTTTGCACGCAATGATGCCTGTATAGATTTTGCAGTATTATTTGTGCCAGTTCCAGCAATGATCGTTACACGATGATTGACTTGTTTAATAACGGCTTCGAGTACCTGTGCTTTTTCGTTGTCAGTTAGCGTAGGGCTTTCTGCAGTAGTACCGTTGACAATAATTGCTTTAACATTATTTATAAGTAAAAAATCAACATGTCTTTCAAGTGCTTGATAGTCAACTTCATTATTAGTAAATGGGGTAGCTAGAGCTACACCAACACCTTCGAATAAATGTGCCATAATTATCTAGCTCCTTTTAATTTAATGACTTGCTCTAATACTTGAACAGCATTTAATGCGGCGCCTTTTAGTAAGTTATCAGAAGTACACCAAACATGGAATGTATTGTCTAGTGAGTCATCACGTCTAATACGTCCAACAAATACCTCATCTTTGCCCGTAGAATTAATGGCTAATGGATATTCATTATTGGCTGGATTATCTACGAGAACAACACGAGGATCTTTGTCAAATAAAGCTTTGATTTCTTCAGTTGTTGCTTCTTCAATAAGCGTAACATCGATTTCAACGCTATGACTATCTTGTACTGGTACGCGTGCACATGTTGCCGTTACACGTAAGTCTGGTTCGTTTAATATTTTACGTGTTTCATCAATCATTTTTTGTTCTTCTTTAGTATAGCCATCTTCTAAAAAGATATCGATGTGAGGTAGAACATTATTATAAATAGGGTGAGGATATGCTTCTGGTGCTTTACCATTTGCACCTTCAGCTAAATCTCTTTTTCCTTTAATACCAGAACCTGAAACGGCTTGATATGTTGTATATGCAACACGTTTTAAACCAAATTTTTCTTGCAAAACTCTTAGTGGAACTACTGATTGAATAGTTGAGCAGTTTGGATTGGCAATAATGCCGCGTTTAAAATGGGGTTCATTTACTTCTGGAACGACTAAGTCTATATCTTTTTTCATACGCCATTGGCTTGAGTTATCAATTACAATTGCACCTGCTTGTTCGAAAATAGGAGCAAATTGTTTACTTGTACCACCACCAGCACTCATTAAGACATAGTCAAAATGTTCACTTGCTGCTGCTTCTGTTAATTCTTGTACTATATATATTTGATCTTGGAAATCAATTTTCTTGCCAGCTGAGCGCGCTGAAGAAAAAAGCACTAATTCATCAAAAGGAATGCCTTTTCTATCTAAAGTTTCTAACATTTTTGTTCCAACTAATCCTGTTGCTCCAACTACTGCTAATCTTGTCATAAGTCTGTCACTCCATTATTCATTCTATTTGAAATTTTGAAAATCTTTAAAATGTATCTATGGGATTGGGACAGAATTCAATATGAATTTGTAGTCCCGCCCCGGAAAGATTGACTAAGATTGAAAAAAGCTTTGTATCAGCGTATTTTCAATCCAGTCAATACTACCAATATAGGGCTCCGAGCCTAAAATATAGCTATGTCCCAGAAACATATTCTATATTTCAAATGCATCATACAATGTTTGTACGGCTCGGTCACCATTCTGTGCATCAATGACATAAGAAATGCTAATTTCAGAAGTGGTTGTCTGGTAAAAAGGGATTTTGGCATTTATCAATGTGATAAATGCTTTAGAAGCTACGCCTGACATATCGCGCATGCCTGAACCAATTAGTGAAATTTTGACATATGTTTCATTAATCTTATAATCTAATGCACTAAAAGATACGGATAGTTTTTCTAATATATCTGAGATTTGATGAATATCACTATCTTTGATAGAAAATGATAATTGTAATCCTTCAACATTGACAATTTGAGATATCATATCTACATTAATTGCGCCTTTATCTAAAGCGGTAAATAGTTGTGTAAGCAAACGGTCATCAGATAAAGGATAGCTAATTGTGATATGCATCATGTGTTTATCTAAAGCTACACCAGTGACAGCTTTTTTCTCTAATATTTCACTATTGGGCATAATCCATGTTCCTTTCACATTTGATAAAGTACGACCTAAATAGATAGGAATATCATAATTTTTGGCTAACTCAACACTTCGAGTCTCTAATACGCCTGCGCCTAATGCACTCATTTCCATCATCTCTTCATAAGAGACGACATCTAATCTCTTAGCTCGACTCAAAATACGAGGGTCTGTTGCATAAACACCATCGACATCTGTGTAGATTTCACATGGGGTTGCATTACTAGCGGCAAGTGCAACGGCTGTAGTATCTGAACCCCCACGACCAAGCGTGGTTAATTCATAGTTATCATTTATACCTTGGAAACCTGCCACAACAATAACATCATACGTCTCAAATGCATGATCAAATACTGCAGGATTGATTTCAGCAATTTTGCTTTTCAAATGATGACCTATTGTTTTAATGCCAGCTTGATAACCTGTCATTGAACGGGAAGCAACACCTATATCATTGAGAACCATTGATAAATAAGAAACAGTTTGTTGTTCTCCGGTAGTTAACAGTAGGGCAAGTTCTTGATCTCTAGGTGTTGTAGTTAATGATTGTACGTTTTCCATTAACAGGTCCGTTGTTTTGCCCATAGCACTTACTACTACAATTAATTGTTCACCTTCATCGACACGACGCTTAAGCATCGCTGCGATATTTTTTATTTTTGTAAAATCAGCGACTGATGAACCGCCAAATTTTAAAACGCGTCGTTTCAAATTGTTAAACCTCCAATATTAAAGGAGACACATGCTACTAAAAAAGAGCAAGTTCGGAATGCGCGAACTTGCTCGGGATTTTTATAACAAGTGATGCACTCCATTATTAAAAAATAATGACAAACTTTTGGCTTTTAACCATAAAGTCCAATAAAGCGAACCTGCTAGTTGCATTATTTCGGCATCGCACCCTTTCAGAAATAGCTGTTAGCAGACAGTACTCTATTTCTTACTAATGATTGATGCGCCTCATCAAAATCTTATTCAATTGATATGTTTTTCATTATACATGGTGGGTTAGCATCTGTAAACTGAGAATTTAGATTTTTACAAATTTACTGACAATTAAAGGTTTCATAATGCTGTAATTGACTAATTAATCATAGTTAATGTAAAAAGTAATATCGCTGCTATGCATTTTTAAAAATAATAAACAGGTTTATTTAAATATAAGTTTAGACATCACGCTCTCTGACAAGTGGAAGGAAGCGCGACAGTATTCATTTTGAATTTGTATTTCTTACCGGCATGTATGACTAAAATCGAAAAAAAGCTTGATATAAGCATATTTTCAATTCAGTCGACTACTACCAATATATACTTTAGAGCCTAAAACATAATTACGTCTTAGGCTCTGAATGATTTTTATAATAAATGACATTAAGATTAAATACAGTTCTTTTAAGTGCGAAGCATGATGAAGACATACATGAGAGAACAGGGCAAACTCTATATTTAATGTACCAGTTTGTTTAGAAATCGATGGGGAGATTATGAGAGAACGCCAGTTTCTTTTAGATATTCTTCATATGGTAATTCTTTTGATAATCCACCAGCTTGATTTAAATCAATGACACGGTTGGCAATGGTATTGATGAATTCAAAATCATATGACGTAAAGATAATTGAACCTTTAAATGACTTCAAACCATCGTTTACAGCAGTGATACTTTCTAAGTCAAGATGATTTGTAGGTTCATCGAGTAACAGAACATTGGCACTTGAAAGCATCATTTTACTTAACATACAACGGACTTTTTCTCCACCTGAAAGAACGCTGGCTTTTTTCTTAACTTCTTCACCACTGAATAGCATGCGGCCTAAGAAACCACGTAAAAATGTTTCTGTTTGCTCATCTTCAGGTGCATATTGACGCAACCAATCAACTAAATTCATATTCACACCCTCAAAGAACTCTGAGTTATCTTTAGGGAAATAACTTAATGATGTCGTAACTCCCCACTTAACAGTACCTTCATCTGGTTCCATTTCTCCTGCAAGGATTTTTAATAATGTTGTTTTGGCAATTTCACTGTCACCAATTAGAATTGCTTTATCATTAGGATTCATAGTAAAAGAAATGTTATCTAAGACTTTTTCACCATCGATTGTTTTAGAGATATTTTCAACTGCTAACAAATCGTTACCAATTTCACGCTCTGGTGTAAATTTCACAAAAGGATAACGTCTTGAAGATGGTTGAATATCATCTAATTCAATTTTTTCCAACTGTTTCTTTCGACTTGTAGCTTGTTTAGATTTAGAAGCATTAGCAGAGAATCGTGCGATGAAATCTTGTAACTCTTTCATTTTCTCTTCTTTTTTCTTATTTTGTTCCTGAGCCATCTTTTGTGCTAATTGACTTGATTGATACCAGAAATCATAGTTCCCAACATATAATTTAATTTTTCCAAAATCTAAATCAGCAATATGGGTACAAACGTTATTTAAAAAGTGGCGATCATGAGACACAACAATAACAGTATTATCAAAGTTAATTAAAAAGTCTTCCAACCAGCTAATTGCTGGAATATCTAGACCATTGGTAGGTTCGTCAAGTAGTAATACATCAGGGTCGCCAAATAAACTTTGTGCTAATAAGACTTTTACTTTTTGATTATTTTCCAATTCAGCCATTTTTTTGTCGTGTAAATCAGTAGAAATACCTAATCCTGATAGTAAAGAAGCAGCATCTGCTTCAGCATTCCAACCATTCATCTCAGCAAATTCACCTTCAAGTTCGGCAGCGCGAATACCGTCTTCATCGCTAAAATCTGGTTTCATATATATGGCATCTTTTTCTTTCATTACTTCGAATAAACGTTCATGTCCTTTAATAACAACATCAAGTACACGTTCATCTTCATAGGCAAAGTGATCTTGTTTTAATACGGCGAGACGTTCGTTTTTGCCTAAGACAACGTGACCAGTTTGTGAGTCTAATTCACCTGATAAAATTTTCAAAAACGTTGACTTACCAGCGCCATTAGCACCAATAAGACCATAACAATTACCTTCAGTGAATTTAATATTAACATCTTCAAATAGTTTACGATCACCAAAACGTAAACTAACATCAGTAACTTGTAACATTCATTTGCTCCTTTTTTACGTTTTTCTAACGGATGAATTATATCATATAATATCTTGACTTTCGACTGAATAATTGTTGTTATGGTAGAAAACATTAGACATGTTATAATAAATAGGAATACATTACTCGAAGGAGAACAATATGGCATTAGATAAAGATATAGTAGGTTCAATTGAATTTCTAAAAGTCGAAGGCAAACAAGGTTCTACTTATTTGTTAAAAGGCCCGAATGGTGAACAAGTTAAATTGAATCAATCTGAAATAAGTGATGATGATGAGTTAGAAATAGGAGAGGAATATAGTTTCTTTATATATCCCAATAGATCTGGGGATTTATTTGCAACGCAAAACATGCCTGATATAACAAAAGATAAATATGATTTTGCTAAAGTATTAAAAACGGACCGTGATGGTGCGCATGTAGACATCGGTTTACCTAGAGAAGTGCTAGTGCCTTGGGAAGATTTACCAAAAGTTAAAGATATATGGCCCGTATCAGGGGATTATTTACTCGTTACTTTGCGTATCGATCGTGACAATCACATGTTTGCTCGTCTCGCTAGTGAAACAATTGTCGAAAAAATGTACACGCCAGTGCAAGATGATGATATGTTAAATGAAATTATAGAAGCAAGACCATATCGTTTATTAAGAGTAGGTAGTTTCTTACTATCTAAAGAGGGATACAAAATATTTGTACATGAGTCTGAACGCAAGTCAGAGCCGCGTCTAGGAGAAAAAGTTAATGTACGCGTCATTGGTCATAACGACAAAGGAGAGCTTAATGCGTCATTCTTACCACTTGCACATGAACGCTTAGATGATGATGGACAAATCATTTTTGATTTATTAGTTGAATATAATGGTGAACTTCCTTTTTGGGATAAATCAAGTCCAGAAGCCATTAAAGAAGTTTTTAATATGAGTAAAGGTTCTTTTAAACGAGCTATTGGTCATTTATACAAACAAAAAATCATTAATATTGAAACGGGAAAAATTTCTTTGACGAAAAAAGGCTGGAGCCGTGTTGAGGATTAAATTTAGCCACATAGATTATAACTAAATACAGTATTTAAAAATGGTAGTAGGCAATAAGTTGAACTTATATTTGTCTATCTACCATTTTCTTTTTAAATACAAACTTCATTAAAACAGATTATATAAGCTTGATTTATCAGCTGTTTTAAACTTAACAAAACATTTACATTCACTCTATTTTAATTTAACAAAGGGTCTGTAGTATTAGAAGTGTAAGAAATACATATAACATTTGGGTTATTTATATTAGGAGGATATATTAATGAAAAAGTGGCAATTAGTTGGTACTACTGTATTGGGCGCTTCGGTTTTATTAGGAGCTTGTGGCGGAAATGGCTCAGGTAATGGTAAAGATGTTAGCGGAGAAGTTAAAGGTGACGGATCATCCACAGTAGGTCCTATCGTTGAAAAACTAAACGAAAAATTTGCTAAAGATTATCCTGATGTAACAGTATCATCTGGTACTTCTGGTACTGGCGGTGGCTTCGAAAAATTCATCGCTGGAGAAACAGATTTCTCAAATGCTTCAAGACCGATTAAAGATGAAGAAAAGAAAAAATTAGAAGACAAAAATATCAAATATAAAGAATACAAAATTGCTCAAGATGGCGTAACAGTAACGGTAAACAAAGATAACGATTTTGTTGATTCTTTATCAAAAGACCAATTGAAAAAAATCTACTCTGGAGAAGCTAAAACTTGGAAAGATGTAAATTCAAGTTGGCCAAATAAAAAAATCAAAGCATTTTCACCAGACCAATCACATGGTACTTATGATTTCTTCAGTGAAGAAGTAATGGATAAAGGTGATATTAAAGCTGAGAAAAATGCAGATACGAATGTTATCGTTCAATCTGTAGAGAAAAATAAAGAAGGTATTGGTTACTTTGGCTATAACTTCTATCAACAAAATAAAGATAAATTGAAAGAAGTAAAAATTAAAGACGATAAAGGCAAAGATACAAAACCAACTAAAAAAACAATACAAGATAATTCATACGCTTTAAGTAGACCATTATTCATCTATGCAAAAGAAAAATCATTAGAAGAAAATAAAGGCTTCCAAGAATTTATGAAATTCGTTCTTAAAGATGAAGGTAAATCTGCAGAAGATGCAGGTTATGTAGCATTGCCAAAAGATGATTACAAAAAAGAACAAAAGCAATTAGATAAATTCATCGACAAAAATGGCAAAAAAGATGATAAAAAAGATAAAGATAAAAAAGACAAGAAAGATAAATAATAAATAAATCAATAGAACTGGGTTGGGAATAAATTAAGTGATAGAAACGTAATGAAATACGTATACTCACTTATGTAGGTTGAACATGAGTTAATTGACGCGTGCATCACTGATTAACTCAGAGTTAAACCGAATCTATTCCCAATCCACTTTTTTAATAATTGGGAGAAAACGGAGTGTGTATGGTATGGCTTCAAATACAAATGTTAGGGAATTGATTGCCAAGAATAACGCAAAAAAGGGCGGTAAAAGCGATAAAATCGTACCTATGATTCTAGCTGTTATTTCATTTATATCTATATTAGTTACGATTGGCATATTAGTTACATTATTAACAGAAACAATTACATTTTTCACTAGGGTATCCATTACTGAATTTCTTTTCACTACAGAATGGGCACCATTTTCATCTAGTCCTAAATATGGCATTTGGGCTTTAGTTATAGGGACGTTAAAAATTACGCTTATCGCAGCAATATTTGCAGTACCTATTGGATTGGGTGCAGCCATTTATTTAAGTGAATACGCAAGTGATAGAACGCGACGTATTATTAAGCCAATATTAGAAATTTTAGCTGGGATTCCGACAATCGTTTTTGGTTTCTTCGCATTAACATTCATTACACCAATTTTAAGATCTATTTTTCCAGAATTAGGAAGCTTTAATTCAATTAGTCCAGGATTGGTTGTTGGTGTGATGATTATACCGTTAATTACGAGTATGAGTGAAGATGCAATGTCTTCTGTTCCGAATAAAATTCGAGAAGGTGCACTGGGGCTTGGAGCTACTAAGTTTGAAGTAGCGACGAAAGTAGTGTTACCAGCAGCTATTTCAGGTGTATTGGCTTCAATCGTTTTGGCGATTTCAAGAGCTATTGGTGAAACAATGATTGTTTCACTAGCGGCGGGTAGTACACCAACTGCTTCCTTAGATTTAACAGGTTCCATTCAAACAATGACAGGTTATATAGTTCAAGTTGCGACTGGGGATGCAACATATGGCTCAGATGTTTATTACAGTATTTATGCTGTTGGATTTACATTATTTATATTTACGTTACTAATGAACCTGCTTTCTCAATGGATTTCTAAGCGCTTTAGAGAGGAGTATTAATATGTCATCATCAACAAATATACACAAAAAAGCTTTAGTAGATCAGTCTAAAGTTGAAAAAAATATTAGTACACGCATGACTAAAAATAAAATCAATAAATTTTTATTTTTAGCATGTACGTTGATTGGGTTGCTTTTTTTAGCAGCATTACTTATTGATACCTTAATTAAAGGTGTGGGTCATCTAACGCCTTCATTCTTTACTAATTTTTCATCATCAACACCCTCTCAAGCGGGTATAAAAGGGGCTCTGGTTGGTACATTATGGCTCATGTTAACCATCATACCATTTTCAATTATTTTGGGAGTAGGAACAGCAATTTATCTAGAGGAGTATGCTAAGAAAAATCCATTTACAGATTTTATTAAAGTTTGTATTTCTAATTTAGCTGGTGTACCTTCTGTAGTTTTCGGATTACTTGGATTGACAATCTTTGTTAGAGGTATGAATATTCAAGCCTTATCATTAGGTAATTCAATTTTAGCTGGTGCATTAACCATGACGTTATTAATTTTACCTGTCATTATTGTTGCAGCTCAAGAGGCAATAAGAGCAGTGCCGTCATCAGTTAGAGAAGCATCTTATGGTTTAGGTGCAAACAAGTGGCAAACAATCCGAAAAGTAGTGTTGCCAGCAGCACTACCAGGAATTTTAACCGGCTTTATTCTAGCATTATCTCGTGCTTTAGGTGAGACTGCGCCATTAATTTTAATAGGTATTCCTACAATACTATTGCGTTTACCTAATTCTGTCATGGATCAATTCCAGGCGTTACCAATGGCGATATATAACTGGGCTAAATTACCGCAAGCAGAATTTCAAAATGTTGCTTCAGCAGGAATTATAGTACTTTTAGTTATCTTATTATTAATGAACGGTTTAGCTATTTATTTCCGTAATAAATTTAGTAAAAAGTTCTAATCATGTTGGGTGTTCACGTGAACTAGGGATTTGTTTTTATAGTAATTAGAGAGTGAAGGAGTTTTCAAAATGACAAACAATTTAACTAAAGATAAAGAAAACATAGAACAAGCAGTAGAAAAAAATAATCAACAAACAACCAAAGCACAAAATGATTCAACAATAATAACAACAGAGCATTCAAAAAAAGAAGACCATCTTTCAGATAGTGATAGAAAAGTAGTCTATTCAACACAAAATTTAGATTTGTGGTATGGAGATAATCATGCGTTACAAAATATTAACTTAGACATTTTAGAAAACAACGTTACAGCAATTATTGGACCATCTGGTTGTGGAAAATCGACTTACATTAAAGCGCTCAATCGCATGGTAGAATTAGTACCTTCCGTTAAGACAGCAGGAAAAATATTATATCGTGATAAAAATATTTTTGATGAGAAGTATTCAAAAGAGAAACTACGTACAAATGTTGGTATGGTCTTCCAGCAACCTAATCCATTCCCTAAATCAATTTATGATAATATTACTTATGGCCCGAAAACGCATGGTATTAAAGATAAAAAAATATTAGACGAAATTGTTGAAAAATCGTTACGTGGAGCAGCAATTTGGGATGAATTGAAAGATCGTTTACACATGAACGCATATGGTTTATCTGGCGGTCAACAACAACGTGTTTGTATAGCGAGATGTTTGGCAATTGAACCAGATGTTATTTTAATGGACGAGCCAACTTCAGCCTTAGATCCGATTTCAACGTTAAAAGTCGAGGAACTTGTACAAGAGCTTAAAAAAGATTATTCAATCATTATGGTGACACATAATATGCAACAAGCCGCACGTGTTTCGGATAAAACGGCCTTTTTCTTAAATGGCTATGTTAATGAATATGATGATACGGACAAAATATTCTCTAATCCTTCTGATAAGCAGACGGAAGATTATATTTCTGGACGTTTTGGTTAAAAAATATGACAATTATTCGTCAAAATTATCAAGAACAACTCGATGAATTATTAAAAGATATTCGTCGCATGGGCTTGTATACGTACTTCAATATAAATAATGCAATTGTGTCATTAAGTGAAAAAGACAAAAATTTTGCGCGTCAAGTCATTAATAAAGATAAAGATATTAATAAATTAGATTGTGAAATAAATGAAAAAGTTATTTTACTTATTATGAAACAACAGCCTATTGCTAGCGACTTAAGAATGATGATGGCAGCTTTAAAAATTGCTACTGATTTTGAAAGAATGGGTGATAATGTTGCAAGTATCGCTAATATTCGTTTAAGAGTTAAAATAACGGATGATTACGTGCTTACACGCCTTAAAACAATGGGGAAACTTGCGATGCTTATGCTGCAAGATTTAAATACGGCCGCAAAACATGAAGATATTACATTAATTCGTGAAATTATTGATCGTGATCAAGATATAGATGATTTATATGCTAATATCGTCAATACAACATATTTAATAGATAATGATCCATTTGTGGCTGGGCAAGCACATTTAGCAGCACGTAACTTAGAACGTGTGGGGGACCATGTAACTAATATTGCTGAAAGTGTATATTATTATTTGACGGGAGAACATTTTGATAGCTTTAAACGTTAATATAACAATCAAATGAATGATCACAATAAAAAATAACCACGATGCCTTATTTAAGTTAGGCTTCGTGGTTATTAGTTTTTACTGCTGCTCAATGATATTAGTTAAAGCTTCGACTTCATTCACCAGTTTTGAAATATAGGCTATTGTAGATTTTAATGCAGCTTCTGTTGTAATATCAACGCCAGCCATTTTAGCTAGTTCAACTGGGGATTTACTGCCACCTGCGCGCAAAGTATTCAACCAAGCATTAACTGCAGGTTGCCCTTCGTTTTTAATTTTTTGAGCTACCACAGTACCAATAGTTAATCCTGCTGAATAAGTATAGGAGTATAGACCCATATAGTAGTGTGGCTGTCTCATCCAAGTTAATTCTGCACCATTGGTTAACTCGACAGCATCACCAAAGAATTGTTCGTAGACATTACGAGTAATATGATTTAATAATGGTGCAGTCAAGGATTCACCTTGATCAACAAGTTTATACACTTCACGTTGATAAGCCGCTTCAAGTAGATGTGTAACCATATTATGATAATATGTGCGTGATAAAATTGAGCCAATCACCCAGCGTTTAAATTTAGGATCATCACTATGTTCAAATAAATAGTTAGACATGAGCATTTCATTCATAGTTGAAGGTGCTTCGACAAAATACATTGAGGCCTCTGAATCTAAGAAGTGTTGGTTTTGTTGAGCAAGGTTGAAATGACCTGCATGTCCAAGTTCATGAGCTAGGACAAATGTTTCAGTCATTTTTCCAGTCCAAGATATAAAAACATATGAATGTGATAAATAAGGACTTGCACAATAAGCACCTGTTTCTTTACCTTTATTTTGGGCAAAATCAATCCATCGTCTTGCATAGGCTTGTTCAACCATGTCCATATATTCTTCACCTAGGACGCTTAAGGCACCTCTAATATATGTTTTAGATTCTTCTATTGATATTTCAGGTTCATAGCTTGGATCAACAGAAATTTTCAAATCTTCAAAACGCATTTTTTCTAAGCCATGAATACGTTTTAATAGACGCGCATATTTTTGCATCACGGGTGCTAAATCACTCATGATAACGTCAATTTGGCGATGATACATATCTCTGCTGACTTCCTGATCATGTAATAAAAAATCAATAACAGAGTCATAACCTCTTAAAGTAGCTTCGATTTTTTCTTGTTGTACTTGCATGTTATATGTTGCTGCTGTTGTATGTTGATATTGACGTAAAGCATCACTAAAGTGTTTAAAACTTTGCTGTCTAAAGTTAGGATCAGGGTGGTCTTCATATTCATTTTCAAAAGTAGCATAATCTAGAGGGTAGGTTATACCATCATGTTCAAATGGATGAAAGTGAACATCTAACATTTTTGTAGTGCCGTATAGATCATATGCACTTGAAAACAAAGGCGAAAGTGTCGCAAGTGTCTCTTCAACAGCAGGGGATAATTGATAAGATTTTCTTTGAATCAATTTCTCTATATAGTGTGGATAAGGAACATTGGCTTGAATTGTTCGTATTTGATTATCTGACAAAGCAAGGAGTTCTGATTCAACGAAAGAAAGCTGACTCGCTATCAAACCCATTGATGTTGAAAATTTCGCGTTTACCTTTTGACCTTCTTCATCTGCAGTATCAACGCTAAGTCTTAGTTCAACATAGTTTGCTAATCGATCTATCGTAATTAAAATATTTTCATATTCATCTAATGCTTTAAGTGTAAGTTGTGTATTTGTAAGTTGAGATTTAAAAGATTGCTGGAAATGTTTTGCACGTTTAGTTGTTTCAGCTAAAGTGTTATAAAAATCATCATCACTTTTAAATAAATCTTGCAAATCCCATGTTTCATTAGTAGGGACATCTTTTCTTAATGGTAATCCTATAGGCATTAATATCACTCCTATGTATTTGTATGTATCATTTATTATACATGAATTTATCAATTTCTTCAGAACCGTTAATAAATAAAAAAGTACATGAAAAGATAGGGGAGTGTACACTTAATTGTAATCGTAAGGCTAAAATTGTGTGATTTCAGTGATAAAGCGATGGTATAATGAATAAAATTTATGATATAGTTATACATAATGTAGATTAAAAGATTAAGGAGTATAATAATGAGTATCTTTGATATGCCTAATTATTTGTGGATAACTATTATAGCGATGGTTATTCTAACAGTTATTTGTACTTTAATACTGCATAAATGGTTTTTTGCTTCAATTGTAACGTTTGTTGTACTTGCAATTCTGGCATTTTTTATACCTAATTTTTATTCTATTTCATACCAACCATTGCTAGGTTATGCTGCATTCTTAGCGATTATGAGTTTAATCTTGAGTTTCTTATTATGGTATAGCACAAGAAATTGGAGACGTGAACGCAAGAAAAAACAATTAGAAAAAGAAATACGTCAAGAATATGCAAATAAACATGAGCAACAACCATTCGATAACAATAATGAAGAAATATTAAGTCGAAAAAAGCGTTAACATAAAAAACACATATAGCACAAAGGTGATTTGACTGACATAAATCATCTTTGTGCTTCTTTTTTATTCAATACTATATTTATTAGTTCAATAGATTAGAGGACAGCTTCAGCCGGTAGTCTTCAACCATAAGAGAAGGTAGGTTTGTCAATAACACTTAATGTAACAATAATGAAGCAGGCCATTTCTATGAATTTTCAATAGAAATGGCCTGCTTCAACTTGTCAGAGGCATTTACGTCTCAGTCGGTTTTGTTGTAGGCTTATTTAAATGCTTGTTTAATTTTAGCTAATTGATCTATCGTTAGTTTGTTTCCGCCTTCACCAAAATACCAAGCGTTAGATTCAAACTGATAAACTTGACCATTTTTAATGGCTTTGACATTTTTCACAACATCATTTTTTAACTCATCTGGCAATTGTTTGTCATTACCTTTTTTAGTACGATTAATAACAAAAATTTTGTCAGGGTTAATTTTTGTTAAGTATTCATTGCTAATAAGATTACCAGCAGAATTAACTTTCATTTGTTTATCAGCATGTTTGATGCCAAGATCATGATTAAGGAAGCCCCCATAACGACCACTTGAAGCAAATGCTTTCATTCCTTTATCATCAACAGCTAAGAATAGCACACGTTCATCTTTAATTGCTTTTTTTGTTTCAGCAACTTGAGTCGAAAGTTTATTGTTTAACTTTTCTGCAGCTTTTTTCTTATCGAAAATTTTTCCCATTAATGTTGTATGTGCTTTAATAGATTTAATATAATCGTCATTATCTGGACTGACAAATAAAATTTTAGCATTTGGGGCAGCTTTTTTCATTTCATCTAATGTTTTGGTATGTGCTTGTCTAAAGGAAGCAAATATAATATCTGGTTTCGCTTTGGCTAACTGATCGAAATTCGGACGTCCAGGATTTCCTAAATTCATGTATTTGTCATTTTTAAATTCAGAGAGGGAAGAAGGGAGGAAAGCGTCACCTTGACCTTTAGCAATAGCTACAATACGATTTTGAACGTTAAGCTGTTGCATGATATCTAAAGCACCGTAATCTAATACGGCAACACGTTTAGGATTAACTGGGACCTCAACTTTTTCTGTTTTCATTTCTCCTTTATCATGAGTATTGTTTTTATCTTTAAATTCATATGTATTCTTGACGGTAATCGTTTTACCATCGTGGTTACTTGAATTATCATCATTCTGACACGCTGCTAATAATAGCAATATTATAAATATCGTACATACTTGTATAATTTTTTTCATAAATAAAACCTCCTAGTTGTCATTATAAATGATATTGATAATCATTTTCAATTAAATTTTTAATTTGTTGCAATATATTTGTCGATTTGATTGCAAATTGCATTAATATCAGCATTTATAACTGAAATATGAGGTTGATTATTTAAATCATCTATATAAAATGTATTATTAGATACAAGTACACCATTAGTAGCATGTTGCAATAGTCCAATATCATTGTGATCATTACCAAATGCAATATAGGGTGCATCATTTTTTAATATTGATTGTAATGTTTTGTATTTATTGATGCCATGCGCTGTAATATCAATATTAGATTCATTTGAATGGTTGATGAGTTCTAAAGTAGTTTGATGTTGCATTAAGTGCTGAGCAATTTCTGAAAAATGATGTGATTTAATATTAAGAAAGATTACCTTTATAGGATGTGTTATTTCATCAAGTTGACGTAACTCAGCCAATTTGTGAGGATCTAAACGAGTATAAATCGTATTATTGGCGTTTACATTTGCTGCATAATCCCAGGCATCATCGACAATATAACTCAAGTTATAATTTACTATTAATTCCTTTATGAGTTCAAAATCATCTTGATTAATATAATCTATGACTTTAATTTTATTATCAGTTGAAATAATAGAACCATTGCCGCCAATCAACGTATTATTTTGAAAATCAGGTATCACTGGCAATAAGTCACGTATAGGTCGTGCTGATGCAAAAATCACTTGGTGGCCGTAAGATTGCAATTGCTTTAGACGACTAATGATTCTATTGTCAATATGTTGACCGTCGAAGCAAAGCGTGCCATCTATGTCGAAAACAAAATTCATAGTAGAAGCTCCTTAGTTAAGATATAAAATAAAGTATAGCATACTTGAAAAAGGTTAGAAGATAGTAAAATATATAACTTCCTATAATATATATTATGTAAACTAAAATAAAAAAACGAAATAGGGGTGAGCATTTATAAATAGTGAGCAGTTAGTTATAGTTTATTAAGTTTTATCTGCTATATGTATGTGTTCAAGTCATACGAATTGTTTGCTGTGGTGAATGAATGATTATCACAAACAAGCTGAATTTATTGATGTACTTTATACTAATATTAACTTTACTTGCAAATAAACAGGTTTATTCTAAGCTTTTAACACTATTTTAGCGCATTTAATATGAATCTGTACGTATTTCATTTATATGTATAATAATAAAATGTATAGTATTAGTAAAAATGCAATTAAAAATTATTGTAGAGTATAGTTGTAATAGTGAAAATATATGCTAATATTAAATTGTAGGACGCAACACGAAACTACATCTCAGATTACTCTGCCTACATCTTGTATCAAGTCTCTATCACTTGATACAAAAAAGAAAAGCATTGTGGTTGTTTACCTTAATGCTTTTCTTCTTAATATCTAGTTACTTTTTGATTTTCTTACGTATACGATCTAATGTTGTGAATAGCCAATATTTAACTTTATTAATTGGTTTATAAAAATCCCCTATTAATTCCTCAATATGAACATTGAAGCCTCGTTTAAAGCGATAAACACCGTAATCTTCACTATCTTTAGTAAAATCACCGGATACTCCATAGAAGTTATACCGATCATAGCCATGTTCAAAGCAATAGTTCATCATATACCAATGCATCATATATGGACCCATAAAATGATTGTATTTTGCTGAAGAACCTCCAGAAAAATAATTTAACTCATAAGCATTAGCAAAGTATACGCCAGCAGCTAAATTTAGTACGGCACCATCAGTTTGACGTAGTTCGCTAGAATTTAAAAGTTCTTTTTTATCGTGATCTATTTGTTTGTCTAATTCTGCAATCTTATTTAGTTGCTTATCACTTTTATTTTCTTTAGTCATCATTTGGTCACGTCGAGCTTCTTTATCATTAATAGCATCTTGTAATGATGAAATATATTCGTTTAAATCTATATATGCTAATGGTACTAAAGCTTTATCACCATATGTATCGATGAAATTGTAGAAATAATCATCTGTTTTAGAAACAAAACCAGTGCGTTCTTCAGTTTCACGATAGAGGTCAAGGAACTGATCAAAGTCGTCTCTACCAAGGAATTTTACCTTAACTCCAAAGTTTATCGCTTTATTTATATTGCGTTTACGTTGACTATCGAATTGTTTTTTTAGTGATTGAGGTGTTTCGTTTTTTAAATATAAAACCCCCATCCACCGCACTTGACTAAAGGAATCATATTTTGTAGTGAATCCATGATGTTCATAGCCGTGAGACTTTAATAAATTAATCATTGCATCGTTTTTGTCATGATTTTCAAGCGGGTTAACATCTTTATCATAGATTTGATAAATCCAATACGGATCTAATTTGACATATAGACATTGATGATGATGTAGGTATTTGTCTAGTTCTTTTAGATAGAAATCAACTAATCCAAGATCGGTATAATCCATGACAGGACCACGATTAGAATAATAGACATAGCTACCCATTGTTGGTATTTTTGAGAAAAGACTAGCAGCAAGAACTTTATTATTTTCATCTTTTATTCCTAATAATACCACTTGAAAACCATCATTTTCCCTTGTTACGATATTTTCCTTTACTTGGAAGTAATGACTTTCTAATGATGGATTTTGTACAAAGTTTTCATATTCTTTAATTGTTAACTCTGTAAATTTCATAATTAATCCATTCTCCTCTATAGCTTATTTTGAATTCGTTTTAACACTGAATAAAGTTTATACATAGGTTTATTTATAGGTTTTACAAAATCACCAACGTATTCAATCACTTCTGCACCATAACCTTTTTTAAAGCGAATGACACCTGCGTCTTCAGCATCATCTGAGAAGTTTCCACTAATGCCGTAGAAATTATATCTGTCTATGCCGTGTTCAATAGCATAGTTAATCATAGTCCACTGAACCGCGTAACTACCTGCAAAATGACGATATTTATTAGCGGTACCTCCAGCGTAGTATACAACTTCAAACGGATTAATAATAAAGAAACCGGCAGAGATAGGTAACTCATTACCGTGTTCCGCTTGTAACTGATTAGCCTCATTTAACTTTTGTTGATTGGCATCGAGTTGTTGTTGTAGGTTGTCTCGTTTATTATAAGCTTTTTTGTTATCTGGTCGTTTCTCAATGTCTTTAAGTGCTTTGCCTAAATCTTTTTCTAAAGTTTGTCGTTCATTCGTTAGTTCTTCTATATATTCATCAAATTTTAAATATGCTAGAGGCACAAGCACCCTATCTTTATAGTACTTAAACCGATTGTAATAAAACTGGTCGTCTCTATCAGAGAATTCTTTAGATTCTGACGTCTGCTCCATAAATGAACGAAAGATAGGTAGTTCTTCTTCAGTAAGGAACTTTACTTTGACTCCATTTTTTTGAACTTTTTTTGTATTTCTTTTACGTAAACTATCCATATTATTTAAAACATCTTTAGCTGTCTTATCCTTTAAATTAAGAATAGAATGGAATCTGATTTGTAATATTGGATCAAATCCTGTTGTAAAGCCATCATGATGGTATCCGAGTTGTTCCATTTTATTGAAAAACCAATCATTGCCAGCATTTGCCGTTATATTACCGTCATGGTCTCTATATTGATAAGGTAAGTATGGATCTATGCGGACATAGAGACAGTTATACTTTTTTAAATATTTAGTTAGCTCATTAAAGAAAAAATGTACAAGTTCTTGGTTAGCATAATCTATAACTGGGCCTCTATTGCTGTAAAAGTATTTAAAAAACTTCATGACTGGTACAGCTGTCAATAAACATGCTGCAATTACTTCGTTATTATTATTTTTAACACCAACTAAATGTGTTTCTGTTTTTTCGGCAACTTTTAAATTATAGTTACCTGTCATTTGAGTAAAATGACTATATGGCATTTGATCTGTGAAATCACCGAATTCATTTGCTGTTAAATTTGTAAACTTCATTCATATAACTCCTAATTATTATTTGATTAATTTCTAGTATTTAAATGTAGTCAATGAACATCAAAATCTCTAAAATTACTGATATATTCAATTGTAACACCATATGCTAATTGAATTAAGTATACAATAGATACTGGTAAAACTAAAATATTAACAATGATATTGAGTATATCTATTTTAGTTATATTATGATTATAATGAATGCTCAATAATTCGTATTTGATTGAATAAGATGAAATAATGTCAATAAATTAGCCAGTAAATGAATTAACAAAAAACTCATTTACTGGCTAATTTTTCTGGCCCCAATTCGTCCGCTTCGAGTGGTATTGACTTTGAATTTTGTAAGCTTTGCATTTATTTATGCATGCTAATGATTGAGTATAATTATCTCAGTAAGGTAATTATAAAACGGATTTAGGGTTAATCAAATTGACTGCTTAATCTTTGGCGAATTGAGTTGATGTAAGTGATAATGTCCTCTTGAGACTGAGATTTTAAGCGTTTTACAATTTCACTTCCAATGACAACACCGTCTGCATATTGAATGATTTCGCTAACTTGTTCAGGTGTACGTATACCAAATCCACAGACAACAGGAATTTGCGTAATAGACTTTAATAGCGCTAATTTTTGCTTTAATTCAGGATGAAATGATTCATTTTGACCTGTTACAGCGTTCATAGTTACTGTATAAATAAAACCTTCTGCATGTGTGGCAATTTCTCTTATACGTTCTTCAGGGGCTGTCATAGCTACTAATGAAATTATTTTAACTGAATAGTTAGTCACTTGTTCTTTTAATTTCTCAGTGAGTTCAAATGGTAAATCTGGAATAATTAAACCATATACCCCTGCTTCTTCGCATGATTTAAAGAATGCTTCTATACCGTAAGTCATGACAATATTATAATAAGTCATAAGGATATAGTTTGCTTTAATTTGATGTTGGTTCTGTTTAAGTTGTTCAAATATAGTATCAATAGTTACATTATCTTTAATAGCTTGGTTGGCTGCCTTCATAATGATTGGTCCATCGGCAACAGGATCTGAAAATGGTACACCAATCTCAATGTAATCAGCGCCATGTTCACTTAATAATTTGACATGTTGAATGAAATCTTTATCTCCCATTACATATGGAATAAATAATTTATTGTGCATGGCTATCACCTCTTTGTTGAATGTATTGTCTTATAGTTTCCATGTCTTTATCACCACGACCAGAAATCGTCACCACAAGCAACTGATCCTTATCCATTTGTGGCGCTAATTTTTCAACATAACTTAAAGCATGCGCGCTTTCTATGGCAGGGATAATGCCTTCATCTTTAGTAAAACGTATGAGTGCTTCCATTGCTTCTGTGTCAGTTGCATTCGTATAATGGACTCTACCAATATCGTTATAGTATGAATGTTCTGGACCAATGCCGGGATAATCTAAGCCAGCTGAAATAGAATGTGCAAGTTCTATTTGACCGTGTCTATCTTGAATAAGATACATTTTTGCGCCATGTAGTACACCTGGTTTACCTTTGCCTATAGCAAGTGCATGTTTGTTTGTATTTGCACCTTCCCCAGCAGCTTCAACCCCATATAATTGGACTTCATCTTTTATAAAAGGATAAAATGTTCCTATCGCGTTAGAGCCACCTCCAACACAAGCAACAACGGCATTAGGCAAGCGGCCTTCTTTTTCTAATATTTGTGTTTTAATTTCATTTCCGATAACACTTTGAAAATCTCTTACTATCGTAGGAAATGGATCAGGTCCTAGTGCTGAACCGAGTAAATAATGTGTATCATCAACATGACTAACCCAGTATTGTAATGCTTTATTAACGGCGTCTGATAATGTCCCTTGACCATCTTCAACTGAGACTACCTTTGCGCCTAAGAGTTCCATACGAAACACGTTTAGTTGTTGACGTTGGATATCTTCTTTCCCCATAAATACAATTAGTTCCATATCGAATAATGCTGCAACGGTTGCACTTGCTACACCATGTTGTCCTGCACCAGTTTCCGCTACCAATTTACGTTTGCCCATACGTTTTGCCAGTAAAGCTTGTCCAAGCGCATTATTTATTTTATGAGCACCAGTGTGATTTAAATCTTCACGTTTTAAATATATCTTTGCGCCGCCTAAACGTTGTGTGTAAGATTGTGCAAAGGTTAATGGTGTGGCTCGACCTACGTATTCAGTTAAATAATCATTTAGCTCTTGTTGAAATTGAGGATCTTTTTTTGCTTTATTATAAGCTTGTTTTAATTCTAATACTGCTGGCATTAATGTTTCTGGTACAAATTGTCCACCGTATTCGCCAAAAAAACCTAATTGATCTGCTTCTGTTTGAATATTGTTATACATGATAAATCGCTCCTTTAACATGTTGAATGATTGCTTTCATTTTATTTAAATCTTTATGATTGTCTGTTTCTATACCGCTAGAAATATCGTATCCAGCATGGCTCAAATTTAAGGTTTCAATATATTTTATTTTGTTCAACGTAAGCCCACCAGCTATTAAATAATTTATATCTGTAGGTAAAGACTTTAAAATCTGCCAATCATATGACTGTCCTGTGCCACCATATGAAGCAGATGGAGTATCAATAATAAAACTATCTGCAACCTCTCGATAATATTTAATTTGTTTAAGTAGTTGTGAGTTAGCAGGTAAAGCTTTAATTATTTTAATATTCTTGAAATTCTGTTTAGTTTTAGAGATAAGTTTAATATTTTCAGTTCCATGAAACTGTACGCAATTAATCTGCGCATATTGAAGTATATATTGCAAATTGTCCCATGATGGATTAACGACGACTAATACACATTCAATTGCTTTGGGAATTAGCTGTGATAAATAAGCGATTGTATCAGCTTGAATATGACGCTTACTTTTATCATAATAAACCATTCCTAGTGCATCGATGTTGAGTTGTTGTGCATTTAAAATATCTTGTTTTGTTTGGAAACCGCAAAATTTTAATTTCATAAATTTACCTTTTCTAACATAAGACTTGGCAAGAATTCAGAGATATTTGTGCAATTCATTAAAGCACCGCCAATGAGTATACCAGATATTCCTGTCTGTACTATTGATAGCACGTCTTCTCTCGAATGGATACCACTTTCAGAAATGTAGAATCTGCCAGAATGTTTTTGACGTAATATTTGATTGGTATGTTCTACATGAGTGTTAAAAGTTGTTAAATCCCTATTATTAATTCCGATTAATGATGCATTAAGTTGATGCGCACGTTGTAATTCTTTAATGCTGTGGACCTCAACCAGTACTTCCAAACCTAGTTTATGTGCATATTTGTAAAGTTGTTTTAGTTTACTATCTGTTAAACAATGAACGATTAGTAATATCATTGAGGCCCCAGCTTTCTTTGCAACATCGATTTGTATCGTATCAATAATAAAATCTTTACAAAGTATAGGAAGTGTTGTATGGCTGTATAAGTTTTGTAGACGTTCAAAGCTTCCATCGAAATAATGTTCATCCGTTAATATAGAAATTGCAGCTGCGCCATTAGCCTCATATTCTTGAACTTGTTTAACTAAATCTTTTACATTGAATTTTGGAACTGAAGGACTTTTCGTTTTAATTTCAGCAATGATAGATAAATGTTTACTTTTGCTAAGTGTAGATTTAAATGTAGGCTTATTTATTGGCGTTAAATCTTTTAATGATTTTAGTTTGTTGTCATAGTAACCATTAGCTAATAGTCTTTTTTTATAATCAACAATTTCAGTTAAAATAGTCATCATTACGCATTCCCTTCTACAATTAAGCATTGTTTCATAGCAAGTCCATTGTCTATTAAATACTCAGCTATTGATATTCCAGCTTGAATGCTATGTACTTTTTCAGCGACATAAAGTGCAATTGCTGCATTAAGGACGACAACATCTCTTTTTGATGATCTGTCTTTTCCGTTTAAAATATCTAAGGTAATACGTCTATTTTCTTCTGGGCTACCTCCTTTAAGTTCGCTATCAGGTGCATATGAAAATCCTAAGTCTTGTGCATTTAATGTGTAGTGGTTTACGTTACCATTTTCATCTAGTTCATAAATTAAATTATTACCTGATAATGTGGCTTCATCCATGCCGTGCGCACCATGTAAGACAATTGCTCTACGTCGTCCTAAATCTTTTAAAGTATGGATGATTGAGTCCAATTGGTTTGGATCAAAGACCCCCATAACTTGATAAGTCAGTGCAAAAGGATTAATAATAGGACCTATTAAATTAAAAAATGTCGGTTTACCAATCATTTTTCTTACTGGTTGAATATATTTCATTACAGGATATGCTTCAGGTGCACTTACAAAGGCTAAACCTTTATTATCTAAGCGTTGACTTACGTCTTCAACTTTGGTTGTTTGAATATTAAGTTGTTGTAGTAAATCAGTGCTGCCAGAATGTGATGTTATACTTTTGTTTCCATGTTTAATAATTGGCACGCCTGCTGCTGCAACAATAAATGCAACGGTTGTAGAAATATTAAAACTATTTGATTTATCTCCGCCAGTGCCACAGACACACATTGCACCTGGGTAGGATGGTTGGACAGGGTACATCGTTTGAATTAAGCTGCGAACCAGATGTGTTAATTCTTTCTGTTGTAGTTCTCTGTCTGTAAATGTTTGTAACAACTCAACTTTGTCATGGTTTTCCACTTTGGGATCAATGAGTATTTTAATCAAGTTGTTAGCATCTGCTTGAGAAAATGGGTGATGGTTAGTTAGTGATTCTGTTGATTTCATATTGTTGTCAGCCTTTCTGTGTGATGTTTAAGAAATTAGTAATAATTTGTTCTCCATAATCGGTGGCGAATGATTCTGGATGATATTGTAAGCCATAATGCGGACGTTTATTGTGCTCATATGATTGAATAGAATCTTCCGTTTTTCCTGTAATGATTAAATTTTTAGGAAAATGATTGGCATCTGAAATAAGTGAATGGTAACGCATGATATTAAATGACGAAGGACACCCTTTATACAATAATGATGAATAAGTTTGGTGCATAATATCGACTTTACCATGCATGACAGTGTCAGATTGGATTACTCGACCACCGTAATAACAAGTCAACGCTTGTGCGCCTAAACAAACGCCTAATATTGGTAAATTTTTGTATGTTTCTATTATTTGTAACAGATAATTGTTATCTAAAGGATGGCCTGGACCAGGGGAAATAATAACACCAGATACCGTTTCTTGATATGTTAATGCATCTGGATCGTCAGGATATTTTACGATGACATTTTGATGTTTTGACACTATGTCAACTAAGTTATAGGTAAATGAATCATAGTTATCGATAATTAATATCATGGTGTGACCTCCAATAAACTTTTTGCTTTTAATTGCGTTTCTCGTAATTCTTTTTCAGGAATCGAATCATAAACAACACCGCAACCTGCTTCAACATGAACTTCTTTGTCATCTATTAGCATTGTACGTATAGCAAGTGCAAAATCTAAATCTTGATTACAATTTATGTAGCCAATGCCCCCACTATAGATGCCACGTTTATATGGGTGGCTTTCATAAATCCGTTGAATAGCACGTAATTTTGGTGCGCCTGATACAGTGCCAGTTGGCAATAAACTTGCAATTATAGTCATCGGTGATAATGATTTATCGACATTGCCTCGTACTTCACTAACGATATGCATCACATGCTCGTATTTTTCAATTTCCATAAGTTTTAATATGCTGGTTGAACCTGGTAGCGCTATTCTATTGATATCATTTCTACCTAAGTCAACAAGCATACTGTGCTCGCTGCGCTCTTTAGAATCATTGAGTAGTTGTTGTGCATGAGCTAAATCTTCATCTGGTGTTGTACCACGTTGAATTGTTCCAGCTATAGGATTAGTGTAAACTTTATCTTTATGAACTTTGACAAAGCTTTCAGGAGAACTACCTATGATAATAGGCTCATCCATATTAATATAGTACATGTAAGGACTTGGATTTTGTCTTTTCAAATTTTGATACAATTGAAATGTTAATTGATGTAACTGATTGCCAAAGTGATGTTGATAACTGTAGATGCGTGATGGGACAACTTGAAACATATCTCCAGATTGAATTTTTTGTTTATATTGGCTAATCATATTTAAAAACGATGTTTTATCAATATTGCTTGTTATAACTTTATGATGTTGAAAATCAATAGTTTGATGAAGCGGTTGAATATTGTAGAGTCTTTTTATATTATTCTCAACACGTGCTTCTAATTGTTCTTGTGATGCTAATGAAAATTGATTGGTCGCAATGACATACAAATCATCTTTATAATGATCAAATACATATACATCTTCAATCATGAAAAATCTTGCATCATGTTCATTGTTTAACTTGAGTGGTGTTTTTTTCAAAATTGGAAATTCATGGCGTGCTAAATCAAAACTACATGAACCAATAAATCCTGAAATAAAGGGTAAGTCCTGCAAGTCAGAATGCGATATGGACTCATTAAATTGATTTATATAATTTTTAAAATAATCATAAAAATGAGTTGTTATCGTTTCTGATTGTTGCTGCGTCTTAATTTCTAAAAAATCATCATATAGTGTTATTGTGCCGTAATAATCTAAAGCAACAATTGAGTAGCGACCTTTGACCTGAGTTTGATTAGCACTTTCTAAAATAATCTTTTTCATACTTAATTGTGCAAGTGCTTCTGGCGTCATCGTTGCCTTCAAAACTTTGTAATAAATTTTCATTTTAAGCTCCTTCCATAAAAAAACAGCATCCTCTATACAAAAGGACGCTGTTGCGCGGTACCACCTTGATTAACAATATAGGTTAGATATTGTTCACTTTAAAATATAATATTGATAAAATTTACTGAACCCAATTTCATCATTCAAGGTGTTAGTTTTCATCAACCACTAACTTTCTAAAACTACCGTATAAACAACTACTAATTTCAGTAATTAAAGCGTAAAAAAACACGTTAACGCTAAACACATAAGGACGCGTTACCGTGGTGCCACCTTAATTAACAATATACATTGCTCACTCATTAATATAGTCATATTTTAAACTTTGAAGACCCAATTCATTTAACACGCCGTGCTAATTTACATCACCCATTAGCTTTCTTATTGTTACGTAACGTAAAACTACTTATTCTTCAAATTATCTGATAATTCTTATATTTCAGTATATTACATCACCTTTTTAATAATGTCAACCCTTGTTCATAATATGGTTAAAATTAAAAAAGATTGATTTATTAGAGTTGTTTATAATTAATTATGTGCGTCTCCCATTGTCTATAAATAAGAGTCATTAACATCATTCATTTTGAATTCGTATTACCGTATCTGCAAGGTTAACTAGACTTGAAAAAAGCTTGGTATAAGCGTATTTTCAAGCCAGTCAACACTGCCACTTTATATAGTTCATAGTCTAAACATAATGATGTCCCAAACGGTTCTTTATTTGTAATGCTTCGTATTTTATGGTTTCGCTTTCCTAGGGTGTTGTCTCAGTCTCGGCTCTAACTAGCATTACTTCCTCAAGCGTCATGCCATATACGATATATATGTGTGTGATTTTACAACTTTTGTTTTTTACTTTTAAATTATGTTACTTAACTAAAGTTAGTCGCAAGATATTTACCTGAGACAAATAGTTCATGTTCATTACAAATTGACAATATATTTTGTAACGTATTGGCGTATGTCATTTTATCAAATAATGACTCTGTATCTAGTGGTACGTTGGTATATATTTCAGCAAGTTGTTTAGAAAGTTTTAAGTCATCAATATGACTATTAATCTTTGTTTGTTGGCCTTGGGTTAGCTTACTAATATTACTAAGGACACCTTCGACACTTTGATGCTCTTTTATTAACTTAAGTGCCGTTTTTTCACCTATACCTTTAACTCCAGGATAGCCGTCTGCTGTATCTCCCATGAAAGCTTTAACATCAATGAATTGCTTTGGTGTAATTCCATAATCTTCAAGAAAACGTTCAAGTGTGTAACGATTATATATATTAAAGCCTTTTTTGGTTAACCAAACTTCTACATTAGGATTGATACATTGCAATATATCTTTGTCCCCAGTAATAATAAATACCTCATTTTGATCTGAATAAGTTTGGGCTAAGCTACCTATAACATCATCAGCTTCATAATTGACAACACCAATATTTACAAAACCAAACTGAGTTGCGATTTCTTTGACATAATCAAATTGTGGAATGAGTTCATTTGGTGGTGCAGGACGGTTTTGCTTATATGAAGCATACATTTGATTTCTAAATGTTTCTTGTCCCATATCCCAGCAAACTGCAACATGACTTGGTGCTATATCATGAATAGCTGAAAAAATGTGTCTTACAAAACCTTGAACGCCATTTGTAGGTATACCTTTCGAATTATACATAAATTGATTGTGTAAGCTTGTTGCGTAAAAATGTCTAAATAATAATGCCATACCATCTACTAGTAATACTCTATTCGTCATAAGTGCGGCCTTCTTTCCCTTGTAAAATATGATCTAATTGACGCGCTGCATGTTCTATAGATGTGATAAGTTGATTATCCAGTTTAAATGATAAAAGTGTTTGAATTTGTGTCTGTACTTCGTTTTCTAAGTCTAAAAATACATGTTCATATTGATCTTCCATGTCCTTTATGACTTTTTGGAGCTTGTGACGTAAGTCGTTTAAACCATTTTGTATTAAATGTAAGGTTTGCTGTGCAATATTTTGTTGTATTTTTCTTTGAATATTATGATTTAAAATATTACGTTTTGTTAGATTTTTAGGTAATACCTTTAACATATCTTCTAATTCAATAGTAAGTATCGGTGTATTGCTAATTTCAATATTAATATTTAGTTCAGGTTGAATGAAAATATGAACTTGTTCTAATTTTTTTAATACTGGAGATAGTTGACGTTCTATATCTTGTTGGAAATGTTTTTTAATTCGTTCAGTAATAAGTGTTTGTTCTAAGTAAAAACGTTGGTGAATTTGAGTTAAATAGTCTTTTGTGGCGTCTGACTTTTGTTTTGAGAAGTCAGGATGCTGAGTCAATTGACTATTAAAAACACTTTTAACGTCGTCTAATAATTGCAATTTTAATCTATCATTTAAATAATAAATTTGGTCATCAATTTCATTAATAGATAATTGACTTGATGTTGTTATGAGTTGTGTAGCAACATGTGTTTCTTGCTGATATTGTTGTAATTTATTATTTCGAGTTCTTAGTTGTGCTTCGTTGTTATAATAATCATCAATTAATTCTGCATAGGCCTGTTTAATTTGTGCTAATTGATGTATCATTTGTGTTTCTAAAATAGACTTTGCTTCTACTTTTGCAAAATAATCAATACTATCTCTTAAGTTAATGATGCCTTCATCATTTCTTTTAAGGCCGATGCGACTTGATACTGTATAAATTTCAGACTTTAAACCCACCTGATTTAAAGCATTAAAAACATATTCTTTTACACTATCAATGTCATTTTTTGATTCTGCTAAGTCAATTGCATTTACTATCATTTTAAACGATTGATGATCATTTAATTGATTCATTGCCTTCATGTGTTCTATAAAGGCCTTATCATTATCTGTAAATGAGTGATTAAAGTAGCTAACATAGAGAATTAAATCTGCCGAAGTTAAAATTTGTTCAGTTTCATTAGTATGACGTTGGTTATTTGAATGTAAACCTAATGAATCAACAATAATTTTATCCTGTAACCATTCGATTGGCAGTTTTAAGTGTACAGTTTTTACGAAAGCGGCATACGCATCTTCAGAACTCCATTTTTTAATTTCTGCTTGTTCAATATTATGTTTTGTACCTTGAGTGAGCATAGTTTGATACAATGAAGCATGTTTTTCAATAGCATTGATAAATGCAAGTTGATTTTTAGGTAATTTTTGTTTGATTTGATTTAAATCACTTTTTAACAGTGCTTCAAGGCTATCAAATGATAAGTGATGATACTTCAGTATATCGTTTAATTCGGCTACTAATTGGTCATTTGTTTTTAACGTGATATAACTTTGTTCACCATATGACAATTCGGTAGTGGCTGCAGTTGTAGGATTAGGAGAACTAACTAAATATGTATCTCCAAGTAAAGCATTAATTAAACTGCTTTTTCCTGCACTAAATGTGCCAAATACTGCTATTTTTACTATGTTTTGGTTCATGCGTTTTAAAGTGTCTTGAATATCCATTTTTGTTTGTTTAAAAAGTGGTATATCTTTTATGATGTTTAAGCCTTCAGCTATATCGGCATGTTGTGTTTTTTCTTTATGCTTAACTGTTTCCATATGAGCGTGTTCATGTGAATCTGTAGTTTCTGATAACATATAATTTGTTTCGGTGCGTCCGATGAGTTTATCTAAAGAATCATCCAAATGTATATAATAATGACGATAATTCTTTGTTGTGAGAGACTCTTTTAACTGTTTTAATTCAATAAACCGTTCATAAATCGTTAAATCATTGTCTGCATCATCAGATAAATCGTTAGCTTGAGCATACTTAGATGCCTGCTCAAATAATGGTTCAGATTCTTGTTCTACAAATTTACGAATGGCCTTTAATGTATCATCAGAAAATGTAAGTACATAGGTATTACTAATTGCTGTTTGAGGTTGGTATAAAGATGATACCAAGGCTTCATCGATGTGATAATGTTGATTTAATATGTTTGAAGTTACTGTACTATTATTGATGAAGCGCGTTAAAAAGGACATATCTTCTCGCATAGGTTGACGTATTTGCTGATTGACTTTGTCTTGTAACATATCGATTACAAGTTTAAGGCGACGTTGTTGTTCCTCTTCCTTCTTTTTCTTCTTATTTAGAAAACCGTGCACTTTAAAATCTTTTGACATACTTTCTAGATAAAATCGTATTTGTTCACGCATATCGTGTGTCATGATATATGCATTTTCAAGTATGTCTTTCCGTTTCATTTTAAGAAAACGCAATAATTCTTGTGGATTATTTAACATCTTTGCTTCTTCGCTTACAGCTTGATTTTGTTGAAAACGTAAATATGCTTCTTGAAAATCTTGTTCCTCAATATCCAAAGTTTCTAAAATATTTTGAAGCTCACTTTGAATATATGACAGTTGTGAATGCGCGATAAAATCTAACGTTCGCTCGACGTATTGATTAATGGATTCTCTATGTTCATCCATAGTTACTAAGTCACGTGACAGGTCTTTTAATTGATTATGTGGATGTTCAAATTTAGAGACATAGTAAATTTGCTCTACATTGATATCCCATTCTTTAATGGATTGTGCTACCTTTTTCTTAAATGTATCGAAGCTTAGTTCTTCTTCCTGGTGTTTATCAATTTGATTAATAACAAATACTACGGGCAATCCTGCTTCGTTCATCCGTTTTAAAAATTTGAAATTCAAAGCTGATTGCACATGATTGTAGTCGACTGTATAAACGATAAGATTGCTTGTATACATATATTGTTCGGTTGAAGATAAATGTGTTGATATATTTGAATCTACACCAGGTGTATCTTGCAATGTAAATCCTGGTTTGAATTTTGTTGAGTTAATTGCAATTTCTATTGATTCGACATCTACATTTAACCTATTCATCTGTTTGACTTCATCATACGTCTTAAGTCTGGTATATTGCTGACCGGTAATATTAGCAATAATCCCCTCTTCTTCTGCAACAGACACAATGGCTGTATTACTTGTTGTTGGAACAGGAGAACTTGGTAGTATATCTTGTTCTAATAGTAAATTGATAAGTGTAGATTTACCGGCTGAAAAATGACCGACAAATGAAATGGTAAATTGATTTAAATATACTTTTTTAATAACTTGGTTAATTGTGTTAATTAATTGTTTGTTGTTAGATTTTTCTATTTCTTTTTTTAGTTTATATAAATGGTCTAATTGACTTTGATTTATCATAAGCGCTTCCCCTTTGTCACAGTACATAGCTTTATTTTACAAATAAATATGTGCATTAATAAAGTGAAAATGGCTGGAAAATGAATATAAACAAAAAGAATTACAGTCAAAAATGATTTCAATGTTTTTCACAACAACGATTAAGAACGCAAAGCGCTTAATAAAACACTTTACGTTCTTGAAAATTTTTTTGAGTTTTTTAAAAGTTGATGTGGCTGTACAGCTTTAATTTAATTATTTTTCGACATAGTGACTTGGATTACTACATCCATGCTGGTTTGTCTCCATCAGTATTTGGCTTGTTTACGCCAATATTTTCTTTGGAGTGCAGCGATGGATTTTTTGCTATTTTAACTGCTAAATTAGCAACACTTTTTCTTGATACTTCTGTACCTTTAAATTGCTCTCCTTTTTGGGTCACTTCATAATCGGTTTCATTTTTAAATGTAAACCAGGCTGGACGAATAATTGTATAGTCTAAATTTGAAGCTTCGATAATATCAGCTGCTTTACGGTATTTTAGCAATTTATTACCAAATTGTTCTTTATTAAATTGATTGAATTTATCTGGTAATTCATCATAAATTCCTGGAGCAGCGATAAAGATAAGGCGAGAAACATTTTTTTGTGCCATTGCATTTACAATAGCTGTTGCTTCAGCGTCCATAGAGCCTGATAGACTAGCAAAGACAACATCTACTTTATCCAGCGCTTTAACGATATCTTGTTCATTTTTAGCGTCACCTTCATATACCGTGATGCGATTTGATCTATAGTCGGGTATACGATGCGCATTTCTTAAAAATAAATCTACATTATAAGTTGTATTTTCCAAAAATATTTTAGTAGCTTCAATGGAAACTTTACCATTGGCACCGATAATTAAAACAGTCTTCATATTTATCTCTCCTAACTATGATGTAATTCTTCTGTATATGTTAACTAAAAACTCAGTTATCCTTACTTTACAATAGTAATGATAAGAGTGCGAATGAATTATTTGTGACTAAATTTGTTATTGCAGATTAATATTGCGGTTTTTTACCCCAATATTGATAATAATTACATTCGATATAACCGTTAAATAATTTACGACGTTTTGTCGCTTTACGATTAGCTAAAAACTCAAATTCTTTATTGCTCGTTAAAATGTAAGTTGATAAGAAGGGATGCTGTGCCATCAATTTACCAATGTAACGATACATTGTTTCGACCTCTTCTCTATCGCCGATACGTTCACCATATGGTGGATTGCCTATTAATGCCATTGGTTCTTCACGACGAATAGTTAGTGTACTAACATCTTTAACTTCAAATTGAATGATATCACTTAATCCTACCTCTGCAGCGTTACGTTTAGCAATTTCAATCATATCTGGATCGATATCATAGGCATAGACTTCGACTTCTTTATCATAATCTGCTTGTTGGTCGGCTTCGTTACGCAGTTTTTCATAAAGATCTTCTGGAATAATATGCCATGCTTCAGATACAAATTCCCTATTAAACCCTGGCGCAATATTTTGTGCTATAAGACATGCTTCAATAGCTATTGTTCCTGAACCACAAAAAGGATCGATTAATGGTGTTTGTCCTGTCCAATTTGCTAATTTTATCAAACTTGCAGCTAAAGTTTCTTTTATAGGTGCTTCACCTTGAGCTAAACGATAACCCCGTTTATTTAGCCCAGAACCAGAGGTATCTATCGTTAATAACACATTATCTTTTAAAATCGATACTTCCACAGGGAATTTTGCACCTGTTTCATTTAGCCATCCAGATTCTTGATAAGCATATTTTAAGCGTTCAACAATCGCTTTTTTAGTTATAGCTTGGCAATCAGGTACGCTGTAGAGTGTTGATTTAACGCTTTTTCCTTGGACTGGAAAGCTGCCATCTTTATCAATAATAGTTTCCCATGGTAATGATTTTGTTTGTTCAAATAATTGTTCGAAAGTTGTCGCATTAAAACGACCAACTACAATTTTTACTCGATCAGCGGTACGTAACCAAAGATTGCATTTTACTATGGCAGATTCATCGCCTTCAAAGAATATACGCCCGTTTTCTACCTGAGTTTCATAGCCTAGGTCTTGAATTTCTTTTGCGACCACTGCTTCTAATCCCATTGGACAAACAGCTAATAATTGAAACATGTTTAATCTCCTTTAATTAAGTGATTTCAAAGTCTATTTTAACGAATAATCATAGTTCTGAATAGTTTAGTAATGAAATTACATGAAAAAAGCTCTCCGCACAAAGGGAGAGCTAAACTAGTAAATGATATTTCTGTAAGCCATGTTCTGTTCCGTTGTACTCATAATGTGTACTAGCTGCACTGGTACGCGGGTGGTAATCATCTGTCTACCTATCATCTTATTTCAGATGAAATGTGTCTCGTTTATACGTTGAATTCCGCTAAACAAGTGCTCCTACCTAATTTGGATTGCTCACTCGAGGGGTTTACCGCGTTCCACCTTTTATATTTCTATAAAAGCTACGTCACTGTGGCACATCAAGCACGAACACTACAATCATCTCAGATTGTGTGAGCATGGACTTTCCTCTATATTGCTATAGCGATTACCCAAAATATCACTTTTGCGATTATACCATATTATATTTCTTAGTAACAAACGTAAATGTCTTTATTTACCAAATACAGCTTTTTCAAGATTTGAAATTCTTTTTAAAATATCGACGTTATTGTTGTTAGAGTTGGCACTGCCAGAAGCGAAAGATTTGTTGTCTTGGGGTCTAGATGTTGCTACACGTAATCTTAATTCTTCCAGTTCTTTTTTTAATTTGTTATTTTCTTCTGATAATTTTACAACTTCACTGTTCATATCTGCCATCTTTTGATAGTCAGTAATAATGTCATCCAGAAAAGCGTCTACTTCTTCTCTTCTGTAGCCACGTGCCATAGTTTTTTCGAAATCTTTCTCATAAATATCTTTAGCTGATAGCTTTAAAGATACATCTGCCATTTTATCCACCTCATTTTTCAAAACTTTAATCTTCAGCCCACTGTAAATCATTAATGAAATCTTGTAATTCATCAAACGTCACAATATCACAAGTATAGTTTGTTTTAGACATAAAATCAACTAACATCGCTTTAAAAAACTTGGGACTCCCCTCTTGCTCTTCATCATAAATAAGTAGCGTCAAATCAGAATGTTCCAGCATAAAGCGGTCAGCCTGTTTAAACTGAAAAGCCCCCTTATATTGACTATGATAAATACTATCCACATAATCTGCTTTGGCTACCAGTTGGTTATAGACTAATTGATTTTGCTCATTCCAGCGTTGCGTATGACCTTCAAATGGTGTGATAATCGCTAATTTTAGTTCGGGATATTGTGCTTTCAACTCAATAACAACTTGAGCTGTCCACAGTTCTATACCCATTTGACCTTGAATTAACACCCATTCTAGTCCTTCATCAAGATAATTTATTAATTTATGACGTATAAATTGTTTTAAATAATAAACTTCCGGAGCGTCATCTTTAAAAATATTCAACTCAAATGATTTATAACCAGTTATATAAATTGTTTTTACCATATTATTCCCCAATTTCAAGTTGTGATGCCATGTAATTTAAAACATAAGTCACATTTTTAAATTTCTCATTAAAAAGTTTGCGACTTGTTCTATAATAATGACATTCAACTGATAATTCTTTCACCATTTGTAAAAATATCTGCCATTTATATTCATTTAAATAAGGTAATGTTACGATGTCATCTTTATAATAGGAAAACTGTGTAAGAAGAGAATCTATTTGCGTGGCATAAGGCTTTACATAACGGTCAAAATCATAATTGCACTGTGATTTTTTAACTTTATTATAGGTAGATTTTATATATTTTAATTCATCATTTAATTGATTAATATATTGTTGCATTTAGGCCTCCCATAAATAAATTTAACATAATTACACAGTGACGTCATTTTAGTATCTTTTTCAGTGTTATTTATGACACATCATTAACTAAATTAACTGAAATATTGTGTTAATTGGCAATAAACGTTAAAATGAAGTGGTTAATGTATAGATTGATATTTTATACATTATTCTCATATAAAAGTTTGGAACATTAAAATGCCTCATGTATAATAAGAAGGGTTTATAACCAAACTGGTGGTGAAAGTAATGAATTATCCAAACGGGAAACCATTTAATTCAAATAAGACTAAGGTCGGACGCAATGATGCCACTATTTCAGGTAATATAGAATATGGTGGGCGCGGAATGTCTTTGGAAAAAGATATAGAATTATCTAATTCTTATTATTTAGACAAAGATATAGCTGTTATTCACAAGAAACCTACACCAGTGCAAATTGTGAATGTTCATTATCCGAAACGAAGTAAAGCAGTTATAAATGAAGCTTACTTTCGTACGCCTTCAACAACTGACTATAATGGTGTTTATCGAAGTCATTATATCGATTTTGAGGCAAAGGAAACGAAAAATAAAACGTCTTTCCCATTAAACAACATTCATGATCATCAAGTTGCGCATATGCAAAAAGCACATGTCCAGCGCGGTATTGTGTTCTTAATTATGCGATTTAAAGTACTTGATGAAGTGTATCTTCTTCCCTATTCTAAGTTTGAATATTTCTGGAAAAGGTACAAAGCGGATGTTAAAAAGTCGATAACAGTTGAAGAAATACGAAAAAATGGTTACCATATTCCTTATCAGTATCAACCTAGATTAGATTACCTCAAAGCTGTTGATAAGTTGATATTAGATGAAAGTGAGGACCGCGTATGACGGAAAAGCAAGGATCTTCTCAACCTAAGAAAGGTAATAATGGGAAATCCAAACAAAAACAGAATAAAAGTGTGAAGAGAACGATTATTAAGATTATAGGTTTTATGTTTATTGCCTTTATCATTCTCGCACTATTAGGTATTTTACTTTTTGCTTATTATGCATGGAAAGCACCCGCATTTACAGAATCGAAATTACAAGATCCTGCGCCTGCTAAAATCTATGATAAAAATGGCAAATTAGTTAAAACACTCGACAATGGTGCTAGACGAGAGCATGTTGATTTGAAGAATGTACCGAAAAACATGAGAAATGCAGTTTTAGCAACTGAAGATAATCGTTTTTATGAACACGGTGCACTTGATTATAAACGTTTATTTGGGGCCGTAGGTAAAAACTTGACTGGTGGCTTTGGTTCACAAGGTGCTTCAACATTGACCCAACAAGTTGTCAAACGATCATTTTTATCAGAAGAGAAATCTATTGGTCGTAAAGCACAGGAAGCATACCTTTCATATCGGTTAGAGCAAGAGTATAGTAAAGATGACATTTTCCAAATGTATCTAAATAAGATTTACTATTCTGATGGTGTATATGGTATTAAAGCTGCAGCTAAATATTATTTCAATAAAGACTTAAAAGATTTAAATTTAGCCGAAGAAGCATATTTAGCTGGTTTACCACAAGTTCCAAATGTTTATAACATTTATGATCATCCAAAAGAAGCAGAAAATCGTAAGGATACAGTTCTTTATTTAATGCATTATCACAATCGCATTAGTAAAAAAGAATGGGAACAAGCGAAGAAAACATCTTTAAAAGATAATCTCGTTCAACGTAGTACAAAAGAACGTCAAACTGGTACGAAAAATCAAGATACGGATTACGATTCTTATGTTAACTTTGTAAAATCTGAACTTATGAATAATGATAAGTTTAAAAATCAAAATCTTGGTGATGTTTTACAAAGCGGAATCAAAATCTATACAAACATGGATAAAGATGTCCAAAAAACATTACAAAATCGTATAGACAACGGTAACTTCTACAAAAATGATGATCAGCAAGTTGGTTCTTCAATTGTAGACAGCAAAACTGGCGGATTAGTTGCTATTTCAGGTGGACGTAATTTCAGAGATGTCGTCGATCGAAACCAAGCTACTGACCCTCACCCTACTGGTTCATCATTAAAACCATTCTTAGCATATGGTCCAGCAATTGAAAATATGCAATGGGCTACAAATCATGCTATTCAAGATGAATCTAGTTATCAAGTTGAAGGTTCTACATTTAGAAACTACGATCAAAAAGGTCATGGAACAGTATCAATGTATGATGCTATTCGACAAAGTTTCAATATACCAGCTTTAAAAACATGGCAAGCAACACGTTCTCAAGCTGGTAACAATGCACCGAAGAAATTTGCATCAAAAGTTGGACTTGATTACAAGAATGAAATTGGTCCGTCTGAAGTACTAGGTGGTTCTTCATCAGAATTCTCACCTACTCAATTAGCTTCAGCATTTGCGTCAATTGCAAATGGAGGAACATACAATAATGCACATTCTATTCAAAAAGTTGTGACTGCAGACGGCGAAACAATTGAATATGATCATTCTAGTCATAAAGCAATGAAAGACTATACGGCTTACATGTTGGCTGAAATGCTTAAAGGTACGTTTTCAGCATATGGTTCAGCATATGGACATGGTGTTTCTGGCGTTAATATTGCAGCGAAAACTGGTACTGGAACATATGGTGAAGAAGTTTATCAAAAATATAATTTACCAGATAGTGCAGCTAAAGATGTATGGATTAATGGTTTCACTCCAAAATACAGTATGTCAGTGTGGATGGGCTTTAAAGAAGTTAAACAATATGGTACAAATTCATTTGTTGGTCATTCTGAACAAGAATATCCACAATATTTACTAGAAGAAGTGATGTCTGATATTTCACCAAGAGACGGTTCAGACTTTAGTAAACCTGACTCTGTAAGTGGTAGTAATAAAGAATCATTATCAGTAGCTAATCACCCTGATAATAATACAACAGGACGAAAAGTTTATGGAAGTAGCGGTTCTAGCGACAGTACTTCAAGCTCAAATCGTTCAAGTAATTCAAACACATCAAGTGGAGCAAGAAACAACTCAAGCAGCACAGGTGGTTTAAGCTCAGTTTTCGGACGATAATAAATTCGTCATAAATGAAATTCCCTCTAAAGCTTTCTTAATTATTTAAGAGATGCTTTAGAGGGAATTTTTTATTATTTAATGCACATTTATGATTTACGGAATTTCAATCTTGTTTGATAGCTTGCAGCCATTTTTATTAATTCGCTTTTTAATGTTTTCATTTGTCTGTAACCCATAAAATGGTATTTTCTAGTTAATAGATATTGATAGCGTTCGTAGAAATTCATTGGAACGATAGGATAAAGTGAGAGTGATTCAAAATCAATTGCAGAAATTTGATTGATTTGTTTGAAGTAATCTATTAACAGTTGAAAATATGCATCAACTACTGGTTTGGCTTCAGCTGAATTTAAATTTCTGGTAGCTGCAAATTGTTCAAGTTGTTGTTCTAATACTTCAAAATCTTGCTTTTCTATCATCTGAAATCACGCTTTCTTTAATTTAAGTTTATATCGTTTTTGTCCTTCTCTACAATCATCAAACAATGGGCATATGTCACATTTTGGTTTTCTTGCAATACAATGATAACGGCCGAAAAATATTAATTGATGATGGCTTTTATTCCAGCGGTCCCTTGGGATTATTGAGCATAACCTATCTTCTACTTGTCGCACATTATCTTTCCATCTATTGATACCTAAGCGTTTTGAGACACGTTCGACATGGGTGTCGACGGCTAAAGCTGGTTCTCCGAATGCTACACTCATCACCACATTTGCCGTTTTACGTCCAACTCCTGCTAAACTTTCTAGTTCTGCATGAGTTTGGGGAATTTGACCATTAAATTTTTCAAGTAGTGAGGTACATAATTTTTTGATATTTTTTGCTTTATTACGATATAAACCAATAGAACGGATATCTTGTTCTAATTCTTCTAATGGTACAGCTAGATAATCTTCAGGTGTTTTATATTTAGTGAATAATGTAGCGGTTACTTTATTTACTAAGTTATCCGTACATTGGGCTGACAAAAGAACTGCAATTGTCAGTTCGAATGCATTATTATGCCTTAGTTCGCATTCTGCATTTGGAAACATATCAGCGATAATATCGATCATTTTTAGCGCTTTCTTTTTACTTATCATCTAAGTTCTCTCCATTTAACCAGTCAAATTTAGGGACTTCTTTAACTGTATGTTTCATTTTAGGCTTATGAAACTGTTCACGAATTTTATTTGTATCATCGATTGTTTTTACATTATTTTTCTTCCAATTAAGCAGTATTCGATCCATATATTTAAAACTAAGCTTATTTTGCCCCACTGCTTCATCCAAAGCTGCTTGGATGATACTAATGTCGTGATGATCCACATCAATCCACTGATTTAACGTTTCAATTTCATAGGGTGATAACGGTCTAGCAAATATTTGTTCTATCAAAGTGAATAACTGTTGGAATTGATTATCTTCTTGCTTATTTTGACTCTTAAGTTCTTGTTGCTTGAGCAAGGATAATAATTTAGTATAAAACGGATCCAAGTTCATATATTCGGTAAATTTACCTTCTTCATCTTTATTCACATTTAATTCCAATAAATCTAATTGGATAAGATGTTGTATAATTGTGGTGATTTCTCTAGAATCTAGTGTCGATCCTTTTCTTAAGGCTTCTATTGAGGGCTGTTTATTAGAAGTTTCTGCAGCATAAATTAATTTAATAAGAATAACCAAATCTTGTTCATCCATACCTAATTCACTATAATGATCAAATAATTCTCTTCTTAATACGACTGGTCTTGTCTTGAGTTGAAAGATATCCATATATTATCACCTCAATATATTTAGTTTCTATAAAATGGGAGTGAGACAGTTTGTTATCCCACTCCCCTAACCAAAATTCTAAAGTTGTAGATTGCGAGCATTAATAGGCAATCAGTTTAGCGTTAAAATTGTTTATGCCTAATCAATAAGCTTATCATTTCTTACTTAATAAACATGTAAATGTTATGGATAAAGTCTATTTAGTAAGCGTGGGAATGGTGATGTTTCTCGAACATGTTCAACACCTGATATCCACGCAACTGTTCTTTCTAAACCTAAACCAAAACCACTATGTGGAACGCTACCATAGCGACGCAAATCTAAGTAGTAACTATAGCTTTCCTCATCTAAGTGATATTGCTTGATGCGTTCTTCAAGCAATTCTAAATTGTTAATACGTTCTGAACCACCTATAATTTCACCATAACCTTCTGGCGCGATTAAATCGGCACAAAGCACAGTATTGTTATTGTCTGGATTTGGTTGCATATAAAATGGTTTAATTGATGTTGGATAATTTATGATAAACACTGGCAAGTCATAATGATTAGCAATAGCTGTCTCATGCGGTGCACCGAAATCATCGCCCCATTCGATATCATCAAATCCTTGTTCTTTGAGATAATCAATCGCATCATCATAGGTAATACGAGGAAATGGTGTAGCTACCTTTTCTAATTTTGAAGTATCTCTATCTAATAATTTCAATTCTAAAGTACAATTTTCTAATACGGATTGGACCACATGCGCAACATATTGCTCTTGAACCTCTAAACTTTCAGCATGCGTTGTAAAAGCCATTTCTGCTTCAATCATCCAAAATTCAATTAAATGACGACGTGTTTTAGACTTTTCAGCACGGAACGTTGGACCAAATGAAAAAACATTTCTATGAGCCATAGCCGCAGCTTCAAGATATAATTGACCACTTTGAGATAAAAACGCATCTTGATCAAAGTATTTTGTATGGAATAACTCACTTGTGCCTTCAGGTGCACTTGCCGTTAAAATAGGTGGATCAATTTTAGTATAGCCGTGCGTATCAAAAAATTCATAGGTAGCTCTAATAATTTCATTTCTAATTTTCATAACAGCATGTTGTTTTTTTGAACGCAGCCATAAATGACGGTGGTCCATTAGAAATTCTGTGCCATGATTTTTGGGAGTAATTGGGTAATCATGTGCTTCGTGAATTACTTGAATTGATGTGACTTGCATTTCATAGCCGATATCAGAACGATTATCTTCAGATATCGTACCTGTAACATAAAGTGAAGATTCTTGTGTAATATCTTTAGCAAGTTGGAAAGTCTCTTCATCTACGGCAGACTTAACCACGACACCTTGCATAAAACCAGTACCATCTCGAAGTTGTAAAAATGCAATTTTACCACTTGAACGTTTGTTTGTTAACCAAGCTCCAATTGTTACTTCTTGGTTAAGATGTTGTTTTGCTTGCTTAATTGTTGTCTTCATAACTCGTCTCCTATTGTGTATTTCTGTTTATTAATACTCTTTCATTTTAACAAAAGCACTATGTAAGTTCTAGTTGTCCATATTTTATTTTTACTAGTGTTTCAAGCTTATTTAATCTTATTGAGTAATTTATTGAATTGCTGGATATCACCTTTATTCTGACGATAATCTACAAGTACTTGAGAAAAGAAATTTTTATAGTTACTATGAATTAATCTGTCATCAAATGAAATGATTAAACCTTGATCTTCTTCGTTACGAATTAAACGTCCTAATCCTTGTCTAAATCGTGTAACTGCATCAGGTAATACATATTCTTTAAATGTAGATTTGAACTCTGAATCCATCAGCCAATATTTTGTATTATATTTATTCATAAATGGTAATTTAGCAATCATGACACATTTAATGCCATTTGATTGAAAATCAAAACCTTCAAAAAATGTTGATGTGCCTAAAAGTATTGCTTTATCAAAACTATTGAATTGCTGCACAATTTTATAATTTTGATTTTGTTGTTGTGTCAAGACGATATAATCTTCAAATGATGGTAAGTCATTGATAAGTTCTTGTACCATGTGCATCATTTTATAGCTGGTAAATAGAATGAGACATTTTGATTGCGTTTTTTGTGTATAAACTTCTAAATATTGCACGATTGAAGAAACATAATCTTCAATGCTTAAATAGTTATAAGGTTCTACATCAGTAGGTATGAACACATTTGTATTTTTAAGTTGTGGCATTGGATTTTGAACTTCAAATGTATTAAATGAGACAGTTTCGGTAAACCAATTTTTAAAGGCATCAAACGAATGGTTAAATGTTAAAGTACCAGATATAAAAGTTAAAGATTTAAATTTATCTAAAATTTGTGAGGTTAAAACGTCTTTGACATTATAATCTTTAATAAATAAACGAATGGTCGATTTTTGCTGTAAATTTTTTATGGCAATAAACGTCGTGTGATGTTCTAATAAACTGTTTTCAATTGCCTTGTAGCGTTCATTAAGATATAGGAGTTGTTTTCTAAATGATTTAACAGTTTTATGACTCATACCATTAAAGAATTCCAAGGTTTTATTAACTTTTGTAATGACTTGATGTAAATCATTCAAAATGGATTGTGTATCAAAATCATAGACATAATGGTATCGATGAGTGTCATCATCGTGTGTTTCACTGCTGTGTATAATATCAAACATTGTAGTAAATAAGCGTTCATTTAATTCATGAATATCAGTTATATGAGATTTCAAGCCAAAAACATCAATGGGTGGGATGTCTAATTTTTCTAGAATACGTTGTTGTTCTAAGTGATCAATAGCTTTCAATAATTTTTCATTTTCATTTTTACCGATTAAGCCAAGTTGATATTTTATATCTGCATAGTTCAATTCGTTAGTGACTTGATTTAAAGCATAGTCAGGAAGACGGTGTGCTTCATCTATAATACAATCGTCAAATAATTCATAAATAGAATTTTCGTGATCAGAATGAATGAGGTGTGCATGATTTGTTACACCAATTTGAATGTTTTGTGCATTGCGTTTAATATAATTATAAAAATGAACATCGTTTTTTTCTGGAACATATGTTTCAATTTTTTGGTCAAAGTACATCTTTTGACCGCCTTTTAAATTAAGCTCTTGTATGTCGCCAGTTTCAGTCTCAGTTAGCCAGATGAGCAGTTTCATCTTCAAGATACTTACTTCATAATTGATATTTTCATCTTTCAATATTTGACTGATTAATCCTAATGAAATATATTCACTTTTGCTTTTAATCAATAAGGCATTAATTTTAAATTCTAATGCTTGATTGAGTTCAGGGATATCTTTATAAAGTAGTTGATGCTGTAAAAGCTTTGTATTCGTTGAAATCATGACATGTTTATCCGTTTCAATGTTATACATTAAGGCTGCGAGCAAATAAGCTAAGGACTTGCCACTTCCTAGTGGTGCTTCTATCATGGCTTTATCACTATGCATTAATTGATCAAGAATAATTTCAGATAAGTATAATTGTTGTGGCCTATAAGTTAACTTTAATTGCGCCACTACTTTTGAATATAAGTCTTTTAAAGAGCCATTAAAGTCTGTTTTTGGCGCTTTTAAATCGATTTGTTTTTTATACATAATTTGTTCAAAACGGTCGAATTTGTTACCTGGCAAAGCGTTTTTATATTGGCGTACCATTTCAAACAAAATATGATACAAGTCATATTTTAAGTTTTTGCTTAAATAATATAGTTGTTTTAACGTGTCTAGCGGTAATGTTTCAAACTTTTGAAATGCTTTAATCATTAATTTTGCAGTTGTTGTTGCATCTTCATCGGCACGGTGCGCATTATCTAATGGAATATGGTGTGCCTCTGCCAATTCACTCAGCTGATAACTTTTATCTGTAGGGAAAGCAATTTTAAATAATTCAACAGTATCAATCACCTTTTTGGGTTGAAAATGGATATGATTACGTTTAAATGCCTTTTTAATAAAAGTTAAATCGAAAGAAACATTGTGCGCAACAAACACGGAATCTTTAAGCTGTTTATAGACGTCTTCTGCAACTTCATGAAAATATGGTGCTTGCTTTAACATATCTTCTTCTATTGAAGTGAGCGCTTGTATAAATGGAGGGATTTCTACATCAGTGTTAATCATTGAATGGTAGGTACCTACAATTTTTTGGCCACGAACGAATGTGATACCTATTTGAATAATTTCATCGTAATCAAGCTGGTTACCGGTCGTTTCTAAGTCAACAACGGCGTAACTTGTTTGCCCCATGATTATCTCTCCTTAACTCATGATTATATTTCAATATCTGCACTCATTAAACGGCGCATATTCCCTTGGTTATCTCTGACAATTAAAAAGCCGTTATAATCTATATCTTCCGCTTCACCCATAAATTGCGTGCCATTTTCAGTGAATTTTATTTGACGCTGCCAAATGTTAGATGCTTTGATATATTCATCACGGATGGTATTAAATGGCTGTGTAAGAAACTGTTGATAGCGATAAACAATTTGTGAGATAAGCTGATCAAAAAATGCATAGCGATTAATTTTATGTGTGGCATGGAGGCGTATGCTCGTTGCTCTGGACTTAATTTCTTCTATAAAATCATCTTCAGTATGATTCATATTAATGCCAATACCACAAATGATTGCTTCAACAGCATCGTAATTCGCAACCATTTCAGTTAAGAAGCCGCAAACTTTTTTATCACCGATATAAATATCATTTGGCCATTTTATTTTAACCTCATCATTCGCAAATGCTTGAATAGCATCGCGAATACCTAAAGCAATAAATAGGTTGAACTTAGGCATCATATCAAATGGTACATTAGGTCTTAAAACAACTGACATCCACAAGCCTTTCCCTTTAGAGGAACTCCAATTTCGGTTAAAGCGACCACGTCCTTTTGTTTGTTCATCACTCAATATTAGATAAGATTTAGAATTATTAACTAACATTTGTTTAGCAATTATTTGTGTCGAATCGGCTGTGCGATAAACTTCTATTTGATCAAATATCTGATGTTTGTTAACAATAGGTTTAATAATGCCTAAATACCATTGATCAGGTAACGATTTCAACTGATGTCCTTTGTGATTAATCGATACGATGTCGCAACCTTCGACTTTTAATTGGTCAATAATTTTCTTTACAGCTGCACGTGAGATGTTTAATTGATTGGCAATATGCTGTCCTGAAATGTATGTGTTGTGATGTTGATATAGCATATTAATCACATCTTGACTATATTTCGACATGTTTTTTCACCCACTTCAATATCTGTTCTTTATTATTTTGCACATTGTTGTTGACAATTGCTACTTCAATCATTCTTAATACCGTTTTAATCCAAGGACCACGTTTTTTATTGAAGAAGTTAATTAAATCATAACCACTTATTGCGATATCTTGACGCTGATTTATAATAAGTGATTGTGATATATCGTGAATCACTTCAGGATTAATGATAACAGGATTACCTACTTTTATATGCTGATCTTGAAACATTTGACGATGGTTTAAGATTTCTAATAAAGAATGACTGCCATAGTCATATACTAATAGACGTAAATCTTGTTTTGATTTTATCTTATTCAAAAGTTGAAGCAAAGATAGCAATTGTTTAATCTTTTGTTTCTCGTTGTTACTTATTTTGAGAGAAGTAAGAGAAAATTGACTATTTGTTGCAAACAACAATGATGCAATCCATAGTTCGAAAGACATAGGCTCTGTTACTATAAATTTGTTCATATCTATAGATTCAAAGAATGGGATATGGTTAAACAACCCTAGCTGAATCATATGCTTGTAACTGGATGACACATAATGCCCTTGTATTAATTTTTTTAATTCAACGATAATACGTTCTATAGATAAGTAAGCTGTATCTGCCACACGTTGTTGCATGGCAAGAAATGTTGTTGTATCAATTGTAAAGCCTAATTGAGCCTCGAAACGGAGACCACGTAATATTCGCAGAGCATCTTCTTCAAATCGCTCATGAGGCTCTCCTACCGTTCGGATAATGTGTTGCTTAATATCAGCTTGTCCACCAAAGTAATCGTAGATTTGATAAGATTTGTCCATTGCAATGGCATTCATGGTAAAATCACGACGTTCAACATCTTGATACAAATTTCTGACAAACGTTACCTCACTAGGGCGACGATGGTCTGTATATTCTTCTTCTGCTCGAAATGTAGTTACTTCATAATTATGCTGTCCATAAACAACATTGATTGTGCCATGTGCTTTGCCAATAGGAATTGTATGCTGAAATATTGTTTCAATTTCATCAGGTGTAGCGCTTGTTGTGATATCAATATCATGTATATCTCGTCCCATAATATAGTCACGCACTGATCCACCTACAAAATAAGCCTCGTAACCGTGTTGCTGAATTTTTGTTAGTAAAGGTTTTGCTTGTTCAAATAATCTATATGACATCTGATACCTCTTTTACTGTAACATTTTATTGTAATAATATTCATATTGGTCAGTAATAAGTTCTGAGCCAAAACGTTCTTTAATATCCTTTAGCATATTGTGTTGTATCGTCTGATATAATTGTGGATTATTTAATAGTTCTAGCACATATTCACTAGCCTGTGCACTATCACCAACGTCAACGATATAACCTGTTTCTCCATGCTTGATAACTTCTTTAATGCCTCCTGCGTTTGAGCCAATCGGTACGACGCCTGTCTTCATCGCTTCCAACAAGCTTAACCCAAAACTTTCCTTTTCACTTAAAAGTAAGACAATATCTGCAAGTTGATAAAATTCACTCACACAATCTTGCTTTCCTAAAAATAACACATGATCTTCTACATTAAGGTCACGTGCTTTTTGACGCATATCACAGAGTTCAGGGCCATCACCCAACAATAATAACTTACTTGGTATGGATTGATGTACTTTTGCAAAAGTCTCAATTATAGTATCTATGCGTTTAACACGTCTAAAATTAGATACATGAATAAGTACGCTCTCCTCAGGAAGAATACCATACATGTTCTTTAGAGACTCATCATGTTTTGTCGGAAATTCATCCTCACGCACAAAGTTATAAATAGGAATGATATCTTTGTCAGTCTCAATAATATCTTTAGTTTGTTTAGCTAATGACTGACTGACGCTTGTCACTATGTCACTTTCTTCGATTCCGAATTTTATAGCATCTTTTAATGTGTGGTCATAACCAAGTACTGTGATATCTGTGCCATGAAGTGTTGTCATGATTTTTATATCTTTACCAGACATTTGGCGAGCAAGTATGCCGCAAACAGCATGTGGAACTGCGTAATGCATGTGTAATATATCTAAATCATACTCTTTAATAACTTCCGCAATTTTTGTACTTAAAGTGATATCATAAGGCGGATATTGAAATACGGCGTATTGATTAACTTCAACTTGATGAAAAGTGACGTTTGGCAAAGGCTTTCTAATTCTAAATGGTAGATTTGAAGTAATAAAATGAACTTCATGACCACGTTCTGCCATCTTAATGCCGAGTTCTGTAGCAATAATTCCCGAGCCACCCATTGATGGGTAGCATGTAATCCCAATTTTCATTTAGCCATAACTCCCTTCCTATTACATCAAGACTTGCGCTCAAAACGGTTTTTATCACGTGTATTAAACTTTTTCATCGTTTCATTAAAGCTGTCAGTCATATCAATGTTTAAAGAGTTAGCGATGCAAAGAAGTACAAATAAATTGTCCCCTAGTTCGGCTTTTACGGTGTTATCTTCTTCTGAATCTTTCTTTTGTTTCTCACCATAATAATGATTAATTTCTCTAGCTAATTCGCCAACTTCTTCTGTTAAGCGTGCTAAGTTGGCTAAAGGAGAAAAGTATCCCGCTTTAAATTGACTGATGTATGCATCGACTTCTTTTTGCATCTCTTTCATAGATTTAGTCATTGTCATTCTCCTTTAATAATTATGTCTTATATAGTATATATCAAAAATTCTGAACATGCATTCGTCGTGCAATGACAAATAAAAAACAAGGTACAACTTGTGCACCTTGTTAAAGAATATGGCTATACGAATATCTCAAAATTGTAGCATTAAATGCTATATTTACTTGTTAATCACTAGAACGCGCAATAAGGATAAGTCTTACAAGTTCAGCAACAGCTGTTGCAGTAGCTGCCACATATGTCATCGCAGCGGCTGATAAAACTTTTTTAGCATGTTTATATTCTTTTTCATTTACAATATTTAAGCTTTGTATTTGTTTCATAGCACGTGAGCTGGCATCAAACTCTACTGGTAAAGTAACGATTGAAAACAATACGGCTAGTGACATTAATCCTGCACCAACCCATAACGCTGTTGAGCCAAAAGCACTACCAAGTGTTGTTAATACAATACCTAATAAGACAAGCATATAACTTAGTGAACTACCAATATTTGCAAAAGGTACTAACGCTGTTCTAAAGCGTAAGAATGCATAACCTTGTGCATGTTGAATTGCATGCCCAACTTCGTGCGCAGCAATTGCTGTGCCAGCTACAGATGGACGATCAAAGTTAGCTGGAGATAAACAAACGACTTTCTTTTTTGGATCGTAGTGATCTGTTAAAAAGCCTTCTCCTCGTACTACTTCGACATCATAAATACCGTTAGCATGCAGGATTTCTTCAGCGACTTCACGTCCTGTTTTACCACTTGTAGATCTGACTTGTGAATATTTTTCATAATTTGACTTTACGTTGTGTTGTGCCCACATAGGAATCGCCATAATGATGACAATATAAATTATATAAGACATTAAAGACATTAAACTCACTCTCCCTTTGATAATATTTTACTGAGAACACGCACATTAAGCAAATAATTTAAACTTTAATATGGAACCAAATATATAATATAACAGAATACTCATGAAACTTAAACATACTGTAAATACAGCAATTGGAACAAGGTGCATAGCGATAAAGTCATATATAGGATACTGCTCAAATAGATAGTCTATCGCATCGTTAATGAATAGCCATAATGAACCAACTACTATTGCAAAAGACGAACGTTGTAGTCGTGGATAAATATAACATGCTTCCATAGCCATTATGGCGTGAGATAATAGCAGGAGTAGACCATTTATTGTTATATCATGATTTTCAATAAACATTAAAATGTTCATGCTGACAGCCCAAATACCATATTTAAACAATGTTAAAAAAGCTAGAGTACCAACAATACCACAACGTTTATTGTTCAAGAAGCAATATAATGTTAAACATAAAAATAACGAAGCGGTTGGACTATCAGGTACAAATGGTAAAAAATACCATGTTGTTGAAGATAATTGTTCAGCATACCAGTAATAGCCATATAACGTACCTAAAACATTGCAAAACAAAAGCAATAAAAGAAACGGTTTATAATATAAGGATAGTTCCCAAATTTCACGAATGCGCATAATTTAATCCTCTAGATTGTTATTAGTCATGTGTTGAGCTTTAATCGTATTTAGAACATGTGTTAATTGCGTAAAACGTTCTGTGTCATGCATCAATAAACTTAAATCAATATTTTCATACAGCTGACTTAAAAATTGATGTTGTAACGTACTATTTGAAGATAAGGTATGAATATAAGGTAAATAGGATTGGTATCGCTCAGATTGTACTATTTGTGCTAAAATAAGCTGTTCTAATTTCGCATCCGGTCCGACGTGAAGTGGAAAATGTATTAAGATATCAAATGGTGTAGATTGTGAAATAATGACATTAAAAATCTCATTAGAATTAATAAGGTGGTTATGATGATATTTATACTGAATTGCTTCATCATCAGCACCAACAAGTGAAAGCTCAAGTGTTGGGTGAGATGGAATCTTTTCTACAACAAAATGAATTTGGCTAAGCATTTTATCAGATGCTTTAATATAGTTAAGTAACCAAACACTTATACGTGATTTAAAATGATAATGAAACAAAGCATATTCTATATAGCTTTGTTTCATTTGTGTAAGTGAATCCATCTGCACTATATTACCCCCTCTTATCAATTTTCAAGTCTAGCGGTTTCTTCGTGCCAAATTTCATTGCTAGGATCTAATTCTAACAGTTGATTTAAAATTTGTTGCGCATGATTTTTGTCACCAATTTCTAATAAATAGTAATAATAATCACTTAAAAATGCACTCTGCGTCTTAAGGGTTGGATAGGCTAATTCAAAGAAATGCTGAGCCTCTTTATCGCGTTCTTCTTGGCCAAAAGCAAAAGCAAGGTGCCATGTAAATACGGGATCTAAATCTTCTTCGTCTACATATTGCAAGAGGTTAATCAACGCTTCATAATCTTCTTCAGAACGGAATAAATCAGCTAATAATAGTAATGGCTCGTGATAAGCATTATCCACTTCTAGAGCTTGTTTGAGTAATGCGACACCTTCATTAGCGTCTCCATGTTCTATTTCAATACTACCAGTTGAAACCATTAACTCTTTATAAAATTGACTTAATCGTAGACCTTCTTTACCAATTTCTATTGCATCAGCATAATTCTTTTCATGTTCATATAATTGTTGAAGGTAATAATAACCTTGTAAAAAGTCTGGATCTTTGGTTAACAAAGTAGTCATGATTTTAATGGCTTCTAATGACAAATCATTTTTCTCATACGCAATTGCTTTTTTAAAATAATCATCGGATGTCATTTCTTCATCGCTGATTTCATCAAATAAACGGATGGCATCGGAATAATTACCACTTTGTAAACTACAATCAGCCATACGCGCAAATAAATTAATACCATTAATTTCATATTCACCAGTGTCTAACACTGTTTGGTACTCATGTGTCGCGCGCAGATACTGACCGTCATAATACAATATTTCTGCCAAAGCAAAGTGTATAATTGGATCGTTGGGTTCGAGATCTCGAGCTTCTATTAATTTATCAATAGCGACCTCTAACATATTTATTTGTTGATAAAGGTCGGCTTCAAGCATTAATTTCTCTGTTGAGGTTTCAACGTGGCTTAAATATTCGAGCGCTTCATCTGTTTGATTTTCAGCCATTAGTCCCTCAATAAAATAAATCAGCAATTCACTTTCATCGGGATATTTATGATAAAGTGTTCTAAAAACTTCTAATCCTTGAGGTATGAGGCCAAAATTATACAATGTTTCGCCTAAGATAAACAAAGCATCATCATTTGGAGATGTTAATGCATCGTTTACACGAGAATCTATATTGTCTATTTTTTGTAGATTGATATCGTCTATCAATTTGTAGATATCTTCCATTTGTTATTCTCCCTCATTTTCTAACTGCTTTAATTTTGATAAGAAACCTGGAAAAGAAACATTTACAGCATCGAACTGTTTAATTTCAAGTGGTTCTGATGAAAGTAATGATCCAATGGCTAACATCATACCAATACGATGATCGGATAAGCTATCAACTACTGCAGCTCTCGTCAATGATGATGGATGGATGATTAGGCCGTCCGCAGTGGGTTGAATATCAAATCCTAATAAGCCTAGCATATCTGCAGTTGTATCAATACGGTTTGTTTCTTTCACTTTTAATTCTGTAGCATCTTTAATAATGCTTGTACCTGTTGCTTGTGTACATAGTAACGCGATAATTGGTAATTCATCAATCGATTTAGGCACAAGCTCACCATCAATATGAATTGGTTTTAAATTTGGTGTATATTGAACATGAATTGATGCAGTAGGTTCAGCCTCTTGTGTTTGATTTAAAAGTTCAATGTGCGCACCCATTTTTAGTGCGATATCTATAATACCTGATCGTGTTGGATTAATGCCAACGTTATGAATTGTAATATCACTGCCAGGTGTAATTAAAGCTGCCACAATAAAGAAAGCAGCTGATGAAATATCGCCAGGTACAGTGAAATCACGTGCTTTAATATGTTGAATAGCATTCTTTGGTACTGTAATAGATTTACCATCAATCGTAATTGGAATATTAAAATGTTTAAACATTGTTTCAGTATGATTTCTACTTAATTCTTTCTCTATAACTGTCGTGCTATCATTGGCAAATAAACTTGCAAGCAGTATCGCACTTTTAACTTGTGCACTTGCAACCTCCATCTCGTATCGAATACCATGAATATTTCCTGGTTGAATAATGAGTGGCGTGTAATTATTATCAACACTTGAAATATTAGCTTGCATTAATTGCAGGGGTTTAAGTATACGATCCATAGGTCTTTTTCCAATTGAAATATCACCTGATAAAACGCTTTGAATTCCAACGCCACTTAGTAATCCTGCTAATAATCTTGTTGTTGTACCTGAATTACCAGTATATAGTACTTGATGAGGTGTCTTAAAGTTCCTATAACCAGGAGAATCGATATAAACATTATCATCTTTAATGGTAATATCTACACCAAGTAACTTGAAGATATTTAATGTTCTCAAACAATCTTCACCTAAAAGCGGTTGATAAATAGCTGTTTTTCCAGATGCTAATGAAGCTAACATAATAGCGCGATGTGTCATAGATTTATCACCAGGAACCGTTATTTCACCTTTGAGTGGACCTGTAATATGAATAGTTTGTGTCATGCTATATCACCTACTTATAATATGATAATAAATCTTTAAATGCCTTATGAAGTATGTCTTTATCTACGTGCTGAACAACCGGTTGTCCAATAGATTTAAGTAATACCATTTGAATACCCTTACCATTATTTTTCTTATCACCTAACATGAGATGATATAGTTGATCAAACTGCATTGTTGAAATAAATTGCGTTGGGTATTGTAATTTCTCTGCATAGTCTACAAAGTGTTTAATATTAAAGTTTGATCTTAATATTTCATTAGCAACTATAAATTGATAAATGATACCGAACATAATCGCGTGACCATGAGGGATTTTATATTGATATTCTATTGCGTGACCAAAAGTATGACCCAAGTTTAAAAATTTTCGTTTGCCTTGCTCTTTTTCATCCTCAGTGATAATTTCAAGTTTAGTTTGAATGCCTTTAAAAATAAAATGCTCAATATCTTTTAAAGATTGTAATTTTGATTGGTTTGGAAAGGCGTTTTCTATAGATTGAAAGTCATACGGATTGGATAATAATGCATGTTTATATACTTCGGTATAACCACTTAATACTTCTTCATATGGCAATGTTTGAAGAAAATCCAAGTCATAGACGACAGCATTAGGACGATGAAATGCTCCAATTAAATTCTTACCATGTTGAGAATTAATGCCTACTTTACCACCAACGCTTGAATCATGAGCCAAGATGGTTGTTGGCACTTGAATAAAATGGACACCTCTTAATAAGGTTGCTGCCAAAAATCCTGTAAAATCTCCTGTAGCACCACCACCAATCGCAACTAAACATGTTTCACGCGTTGGTTGATAACTAAGTATTTGTTCAATGACTTGATGATAATGGTCAAATGATTTGGTACGTTCTCCTGCTGGAATGGTAATTTTGATTGCATGTTGCGCAGTTACATAATCATTAATTTTGGCTTTGAAGTTAAAATCTACATATTCATCAACTATAACGAAAATTTTATCATAGTCATCTGTGACGCTTGATAGATATTGAAATGCACCGTGTTCTACAATAATGGGATAATTATTTGTGTCATAAGTTGTTGTTAATTCCATTGAATACACCTTCTATTTATTGATTAAACTTGTCTAAAATTCAATATTTAATTGACGACGTTCTTCGATTTGTGACACAAGTTGCTCCATGTGGTTAGATTGAAATTCTTCAAGTATTGCTTTCGCTATTTCAAAGGCAACGACATGTTCACAAACTACACTTGCGGCAGGTACAGCACAACTGTCGGAACGTTCAATGGTTGCTTTAAAGTCCTCTTTCGTATTAATATCTACTGAATTTAAAGGTTTATATAATGTTGGAATAGGTTTCATCACACCATTAATAATTAGTGGCATACCGTTTGTCATTCCACCTTCAAAGCCACCTAGATGATTTGTAGCTCTATAATATCCTTTATTTTTATCGTAATGAATTTCATCTTGAATCGCACTTCCAGGTTTTTCAGCAGCTTTAAATCCTTCACCGAAACTCACACCTTTAAAGGCATTAATACTAACAACACCTTGAGCAATACGACCATCTAATTTTCTATCGTATTGTACATAACTGCCAACACCAACTGGCATATGTTCAACCATCACTTGAACAACACCGCCAATTGAGTCCCCTTCTCGTTTAGCTTCGTCTATTTTATCGCGCATTGCTTGAGCAATCTTGTCATCAACCACACGTACATCATTTTTATCAATATTTGATTTGAAAGTGTTTGGATCGTATAAAGCTTTGTCTTTAATACCACCAATCTCTACAACACGACTGTACATATTTATACCAAGCTGTGCCAATAATAGTTTACATACTGCACCTACAGCTACGCGTGCAGCTGTTTCTCTTGCAGAAGAACGCTCTAAGACATTTCTCAAATCTCTATGATTATATTTCATACCACCAATTAAATCGGCATGACCTGGTCTCGGTTTAGTAATGGTTCGCTTCATTTCTTGTTGTTCTTTTGCTGTGATTGGTTCTACACCCATGATATTGCGCCAATGAGTGAAATCATCATTTGTTACGACAATAGTAATTGGACTTCCCAATGTATAGCCATTTCTAACGCCAGAAACAATTTGTACGGCATCTTTTTCTATTTGCATTCTACGTCCTCTTCCATAACCGCCTTGACGTTTAAACATTTCCTTATTAATATCTTCTGCGTTGATCGCTAAATTTGCAGGAACACCTTCAATAATAACAGTAAGTTGTGGACCATGTGATTCACCGGATGTTAAATATCTCATGATGATTAGCTCCTTCCCATATGTTAATAATTCTCATATGTTCTTATGTTACCATATATGGAAAAGTAAAATAATAAAAATTAAGGGAGTAACTATTTTAGATCAAGCTATTAGGAATAGATATGACTATAGAACAATCTTCTTTAATTAACTGTCTGGGACATAAAGTTCTTAGACAAGTAAAAAAGGAAAATTTCTATTGAAATAGTATTGAAATTGCCTTTTCTAAGTATGTTGATATAAAATTACATATCAATGAGACGTATTGAATAAAAAAGAAGCATTCAGATGAATTGAATTGAATTCATCTGAATGCTATTTTTCTAGGAATTATGCCCTAGATTGCTAGAGATATAGATGTCATACCTCTTAAGATTGGATAAAATGAACTTATGAAATTATTCGTATAACCACTTATCCCTAGGTGCTGAATAGTTACTGATTTCATTTTCATCAAACCATAAATGAATTTCTCTTTCAGCCGAAGCTAATGAATCAGAACCATGAATAACATTTCTCCCAACAGTTAAACCTAAATCACCTCTAATTGAACCTGGTGCTGCTTCTGCTGGATTAGTTTGACCAATAATATGACGAGACACATTAACGGCATTCTCTCCTTCAACTACCATTGCAAATACAGGAGCTGAAGTGATAAATGAAATCAATCCATCGTAAAAAGGTTTACCTTTATGTTCGGCATAATGTGCTTCGGCTAATGAAGTTGGTACAGTCATCAACTTTGCGCCTACAAGCTTTAAACCTTTATTTTCAATTCTAGAAATAATATTTCCTATTAAATTACGCTGTACAGCATCTGGTTTTAGCATTAAAAATGTTCGTTCCACTGTGTATCCCCCTGTTTTCATGTTCCAAAAATGATTATCCTTTACACTATTTTTATGTATATGTGTGTGTAGCATGTAAGAAACCTGCTACTAACTTAATAGTAACAGGTGTTTAAAGCGCTTTCAAGATATTAATTTGTGCTTATATTTCTCGGGAACCCATTTTTTTAATTAATTTTCGGAATAAATTTTGAGCATGTGGCTCGTTTAAACTATCTATAAGTTTTAATGCTTTATCTAAATAATGATCACTTACTTCTTTAGCTTCATGAATACTCTCAGAATTTCGTATATCTTGGATACATATTTCGAAATGCTCTTTAGGGCTTTCGGATGTTAAATCTGTTATTTTTTTCTTGAATTGACTGTTACGTCGCATTTCAAGTAATACAGGTAATGTAATATGTCCGTTCATTAGATCACTGCCAACGGGTTTCCCTAATTTATTTTCAGAACTTGTGAAATCAAGAATATCATCTATAATTTGGAAACTCATACCTATGTAATGACCAATCATTTTTAATTTATAAACGGTTTGTTGAGAGGCATTAGATGTTAAAGCGCCTACCTCTGTAGCCAATTGAATCAATAGAGCAGTTTTACGATTAATACGTCTTAAATAATTAGATATTGTTTGGTTACTGTTGAATTGATCTTGGAATTGAAATAGTTCTCCACGACAAACATCCACTATAGATGTAGAAATAATGGTATGAATTCGCGGATGATTAACTTCTGATAATTGTTCTAAGCCTAGCGCTAATAAAAAATTGCCAGTTAAAATAGCGGTAGTTTGGTCCCACTTTTTAGAAATTGTTAATCGACCTCTGCGTTTATCACTTTTGTCAATTACATCGTCATGCACAAGTGTTGCCATATGGATGAGTTCTAATGCTACAGCTACTTTATATGTATCTTCTGACTGTTTTGATTTACCAAATTGACTACTCAGTATGACAAATGCTGGTCTCACTCTTTTGCCTCCAGATGACAATAAATGAAGAGATGCTTCTTCAAGCACAGTATCATTACTTTTGATTATTTGTTCAAGAAGGTTATTTACTTTTTTAATTTCATTATTTATGTTTAACTTTGCCACGTTAATCACCTTTGGTAGAACTTTTTTCTTTATAGCCAAGGTGCATTGCAGCAACGCCACCTGTAAAGCTACGTACTTTAATGTTACTAAAACCAGCTTGACTAAATAGTCGTTTTAACTTTTCTTTATCTGGAAAATTAAATGTTGATTGTTGTAGCCATTCGTATTCTTCTTTAGATTTTGCAAAGAGTTTGCCAAAAATAGGCATAACGAATCTAAAATATAATTTGTAAACTTGTTTGAAAACAGGCATTGTAGGTTGACTAGTTTCTAGGCACACAACCATACCGCCTGGTTTTAGTACGCGATGCATTTCTTTCAGAGCGCCTAAATAATCTGGTACATTACGTAAACCAAAACCTATTGTTACATAGTCAAAAGAGTCATCTTCAAAAGGCAAATGCATAGCATCACCATGAACAAGATGAACATTATCCATAGCGGAAGTTTTTTCTTTTCCAACTTTTAACATATTTTCACTAAAATCAAGTCCAGTAACCTCACCGTTAGGGCCGACTGCTTTGCTTAATGCAATTGTCCAATCTGCCGTTCCACAGCATACGTCCAATGCAACGCTGTTTTTTTTAACACGCATTTCTTTCATTACATGTTTACGCCAAACTTTATGTTGTTCAAAGCTAATAATATTGTTTAAGCGATCATATTTTTGCGAAATATTTTGAAAAACGGTATGTACTTGTTCTTTTTTTGCATTATTGTCAGCCATTATGATTTACCTCTACTTTTTTTCTATAAAACTTTGATTAATTTTTTGAATATCAATTTTTGCTTTTTCTTTGCTATACATTTTTAAATATGATGGATAATATGTTTCAATATCTTCAAAAAGATACTTATAGATATTTGCTATGTCAATTTCTTCACTAAAATAAGATATCGTGATTTGGGGAAATATCGCTTCTATCTTTATGATAGCATCTGTGACTTCTTCTTCGGAAAGTGTTTGCTGATGCAAAGAAGACTTGATTTCATTTACTGTTATAATTGCCTTACTCATTGATAATTGAAAAGCTGGTTCATTTAAATCAGCTAACAATGTATAAAAATGGGCACTTAGTAAGTCACCAATAAGTATAGAATGTTTTGATAAGTTATTATCTGTTATACCATCTAGATGTCTCATTGATGTATCAATTGTGAGGCATGCAAGTTTCGCTTGTTCAGGGATATCGTATTTATCTAATAAACTACCAAGCTTTTGGTTAATATGGATTGGCTCATAGTCTGATATACCCTTTAACCTAACATCAATTTGTTTATTTAGTTTACTTATAGTCGTTTCCATTTTCACACCTCACGATATTATCAATATACATCTTAACATTATCTGCTTGAAAATTAAATAAAGATAGAACTTCTATCTGATGTCAAAGTTAAAACGCATGAGCATGTTGTTAATAAATATTAAAATTTTCTTATTTTGATCAACCTGTGATATTTGAATACAGTAGAGACGGAGTACAATTAGATTTTACAGTTTAATTGTAACGAAACTTATGTTATTTATGCATTTTTAACTATAAATAAAAAAGCCCTTTTAAAAGGGCTTTAATAAGTAAACTATTTAACAGCATCTTTTAATGCTTTACCAGCTTTAAATGCTGGTACTTTACTTGCAGGTATTTCGATTTCTTTGCCAGTTTGAGGGTTACGTCCTTTACGTGCAGCACGTTCACGTACCTCAAAGTTTCCGAAACCAATTAATTGAACTTTTTCACCTTTAGATAAAGAAGTTTGGATTGATTCGAAAACAGCATCTACAGCTGAACCAGCTTGTTTTTTAGTTAAGTCAGCTTGTTCTGCAACTGCATTAATTAAATCTGTTTTGTTCATATCAGATTCACCTCCTGATAAATGATAATGATAACTTAATACCATTATGGTATGACTTTAACACAATGAGACTAATAACCGCAATGATTTATGTGCGATAAACCTTGAAATAGAGCGATTTATTGATAAGTTTTTAAGTTAATATGCATTTATAGTGTAAAAATACACATTATTCCGATTTTTTATCTCTTCCCATTAATTTTTTTACGCCATCTTTAACAGGTTCGTTTTCAAATAATACTTCATATAAAGCATTGGTAATAGGCATATCAACGTGGAGCGATTTAGCTAAATGGTAAACAGATTCTGTAGTGTATATACCTTCTACAACCATATTCATTTCATTTAATGCTTCGTCCATCGTTTTACCTTGACCTAATTTGTATCCTAGAGTAAAGTTACGAGAATGTGTTGATGTACATGTTACGATTAAATCACCTATTCCACCCAACCCTAAAAACGTCATAGGATCAGCACCTAACTTTTCCCCTAAACGACTAATTTCTGCTAAACCGCGAGTCATTAATGCTGCTTTAGCATTATCGCCAAAGTTAAGTCCTGCTACAATTCCACTTGCTACTGCAATAATATTTTTTAATGCGCCACCTAATTCAACACCAATTAAATCGTTGTTTGTATAAACGCGTAAATAATCATTCATAAATAAGTCTTGAATGAGTTGACTAACTGCTTCATCTTTTGAAGATGCAGCTACTGTAGTTGGTTGTTTAATCACGACTTCTTCTGCATGACTTGGCCCTGATAAGACACCTATACCTGCATTATGTTCTGGAGCAATTGTATCTTCCAACATTTCTGATACACGTTTGAATGTGCCATTTTCAATTCCTTTTGCGACATGAATAAATGTTTTTTTAGAAGATAAGTGCTGATCAATTTCACCTGCTACTTCTCGCATCGCTTTTGTTGGTAAAGCCATCAGAAAAACGTCTGAAAATTGTATAGCTTGATTAATATCAGTTGTAGCTTTAATGCTATCACAAAGTTTAGCTTCTTTAAGATATTGTGGATTCATATGATGTTCATTTAGATTATTTACATTTTGTTCATTTTTCCCCCACATTAATACATCATGGCCGTTTTCAGCTAGTACATTTGCTAATGCGGTTCCAAAACTTCCCATACCAAAAATAGATATCTTTGTCATAATGATCCTCACTTTCTTTAATTTCGTTTTCTTGGAATAATATGAATCGGCGTGCCTTCAAAACCAAAAGCATCACGAATTTGGTTTTCTAAATAGCGTTTATAAGAAAAATGCATCAATTCAACATCGTTAACAAATATAACGAAGGTTGGTGGTTCAATTGCTACTTGAGTAGCATAGAAAACATTTAAACGGCGACCTTTATCTGTAGGTGTTGGATTCATTGAAATCGCATCTGTAACTACTTCATTTAGTGTAGAGCTTTGAACACGTTTTTTATGATTTTCGCTTGCTTCATTGATATAAGGGAACAGTGTACGTAATCTTTGTCGCTCTTTGGCTGAAACAAATGCAATTTGTGCATAATCTAAAAATTGAAAGTTTTTACGAATATCATCTGTAAATTTTTTCATTGTTTTACTATCTTTTTCGACAGTGTCCCATTTATTGACAACAATTACGACCGCTTTTCCTTCTTCATGTGCATAACCTGCAACGCGTTTGTCTTGCTCGATAATACCTTCTTCAGCATCAATAACAATAAGAACGACATTAGACCGTTCAATTGCTTTTAATGCACGTAAAACTGAATATTTTTCGGTAGACTCGTAAACCTTCCCTTTTTTGCGCATACCTGCTGTATCTATTAAGACATAATCTTGGTTATCATAAGTATACTCAGTATCGATTGCATCTCGAGTTGTACCCGCTACATTAGAAACAATAACGCGTTCTTCTCCAAGAATGGCATTCACTAAACTTGATTTTCCAACATTTGGACGTCCGATAATTGAAAGTCTAATTGTATCTTCATCATATGGATCCTCAGTTTCTTTATTGAAGTGCTTAACAACTTCGTCGAGTAAATCACCTAAGCCTAAGCCGTGGGAACCAGAAATTGGATAAGGTTCGCCAAAACCTAAAGCGTAAAAGTCATAAATATCAGTTTTCATTTCTGGATTATCGACTTTATTTACTGCAAGAACAACTGGTTTTTTAGATTTATATAAAATTTGAGCAACCATTTCATCACTTTGAGTTAAACCTTCACGTACATTAACCATAAAAATGATAACATCAGCTTCGTCAATTGCAATTTCCGCTTGTGCTCTGATTTGAGTTTGAAATGGCGCATCTCCGATTTCTATACCACCTGTATCAATGATATTGAATTCATGAGTTAACCATTCGCCTGAAGAATAGATACGGTCACGTGTGACACCAGGAGTATCTTCTACTATAGATACACGTTCACCGACTACTCTGTTAAAAATTGTAGACTTGCCTACATTTGGCTTACCTACAATTGCTACTACAGGTTTAGTCATTTGTTAATTCCTCTCTTTCTTAAATCTCTATAATTTTATCATATGCGTACTTTAAATCAAATAAACATTAATTTCTAGAGCTATAGCATCACATCATTTTTAAAATAATAATAGCCCAATTAAAGTAGATACCTTAACTGGACTAAATAAAAACGGATTATAAAAATAACGAATTAGAATTTTAAATCTTTAAATTTGTCTCCGAACATATCTCCTAATGTTGGATTGTCATCATCGCTATCATTATCTATATAAGATTGTGTTGTTGCCTCATCACTTTCAATGACATCTTCATTAGGTAAAGTTGCTTTAATTGAAAGTGAAATACGTTCATTATCTTCGTCAACACCAAGAATTTTGACATTGACTTGTTGGCCAGGTTCAAGTTTTTCACTTGGAGAACCGATGTGTTTATGGTCTATTTCTGAAATATGGACTAATCCTTGAACACCTGGTGCTACTTCAACAAAGGCACCAAAAGCAGCTAATCTTACAACTGTACCTTCGATAACATCACCTTCATGGAATTGGCCTTTAATGCGTTCGAAAGGTGTTGGAAGTGTGTCTTTGATAGACAGAGAAATACGTTCTGAATCTTTCTCTACAGATTTGACTTTCACTTCTACTTCTTGTCCTACACTAACAACGTCTTCAGGAGAATCTACATGTTCATGTGAAAGTTCTGATACATGTACAAGTCCATCTACACCACCAATATCAATAAAGGCACCAAAGTTTGTTAAACGTGCTACTTTACCTTTAATAACGTCTCCAGCATTAAGAGAATCAAGTAAAGATGCTTTTTTAACTTCATTTTCTGCTTGTTCTACAGCTTTACGGCTTAAAATGACTCTATTTTTTTCCGGTTCTAATTCTTCGACTTTAATTTTAATAGTTTGACCGTCAAACACAGAGAAGTCTTCGATAAAATCTGTTGAAATAAGTGAAGCGGGCACAAAGCCTCGTTGACCTACGTCTACCACTAAACCGCCTTTAACTACTTCAGTAACTTTTGCTTCAATTACTTCATCGTTATTAAGTTTCTCTTGTAAGTATTCATAGGATTTTTCAGTTTCAAGTTGTCTTTTAGATAGAATGTAAGCACCTGATTCATTTTCTTCATCAACTTCAATTTTAGTGACATATGCTTCGATGCTGTCACCTACGCTAACTACTTCATTTGGATTATCAATATGATGTGTAGAAAGTTGACTTATTGGAATGATACCATTGTATTTACCACCATTAATGTGAACTACAACTTGTTTATCTTCAACTTGTTGAACTTCACCGGTGATTTTGTCACCTTCTTTTATATCATTGATCATTGATTCGTTGAATTCTTCAGTCATCTTGTTTGCCTCCTTATACACTACATAATTATAACATCTTATAATATGACAGAATTGTCAAGAAATTCCTTCTCATGCGAATCATGAAACATAAACTTGTCAGAGCTTCTTGAAAAAAGTAATGAAAAAGATTATTGAATATTCAAGAATTTAAAAAGTAATTTTTAGGTCTTTAATTGATATATACAACTTTATTATATGCCTTAATGTACTTTTGATAAAAGAAAAGCAACTATGATTTTAAACGTTAATCATAGTTGCTAGTAACATTATTTAATTTTGTCTACCAAATTTAAAATTTCATCTGTAACTTCTTCGATTGATTTTCCTGTTGTATCTAATGTAATGGCATCTGTAGCTTTTTTTAGTGGTGAAATTTCTCGGTTCATGTCATATTGATCACGTTCAGCAATATCAATCTTTAATTGTTCGATATTAGATTCAATGCCGCGTTGTTCATTATCTTTTTGACGACGTTCAGCACGCTCTTCAACGGAAGCTATCATATACACTTTAAGTTCTGCATCAGGTAGAACTACGGTACCAATGTCTCTACCATCCATAACAATCCCTTTTTGATGTGCAAGTTTTTGTTGGATTTTAACTGCGAATTTTCGAATTGGTGCCTTTGATGCGACATATGACACGTGACTCGTGACTTCGTTATCACGTAAAAAATCTGTAACATCTTCGTCATCAAGAAGGATGCGTTGGCCTTTTTCAGGGTCATATGTAAGCTGCAAGGTTGTATGTTGGATTAAATCTTCGAAGTCTTCCGTTTTATTTAGTTTTAAATATTTATATGTTAATGCCCGATACATCGCACCAGTATCCACATATATCATTTTTAATTGAGTTGCAACACGCTTTGCAATCGTGCTTTTTCCTGCTGCTGCTGGTCCATCCAACGCAATATTAATTGAAGCCATTATTAAATTACCTACCTTGTTGTTTTATTTATAATATTTTATCATAAATATGTAAATGATAACTAGGAGGACACATATGAAAAAGTTACTTGTCATTCATACAGGCGGAACGATTAGTATGTCACAAAATCACTTAAATAAAGTGATAACTAACAAGAATAATCCAATTTCTCAACATGAATCATTGATACAGCAATATGCTGACATCCAAGAGGTACATCCTTTTAATGTGCCCTCCCCACAAATAACTATTGAACATATTATTCAGTTAAAAGATATTATTGAATCTGCAAATATCAATAATGAATATGATGGATTCGTTATAACTCATGGTACAGATACTTTAGAAGAAACAGCTTTTTTACTGGATTTAATTATTAGCATTGAGGCTCCAATTGTCATTACGGGTGCAATGCGTTCCTCAAATGAAATTGGTTCGGATGGCTTATATAATTTTATAAGTGCCATTAGGGTTGCAACGTCTAAAGAGGCGCAGAATAAAGGTGTAATGGTTGTGTTTAATGATGAAATTCATACTGCACGTAACGTAACAAAAACGCACACGTCTAATATCAATACTTTTCAAAGTCCTAATCATGGCCCATTAGGTGTCTTAACAAAAGATAATGTTCAATTCCATCACCATCCATATCAGCAGACTGTATACTCAAAAGTGAATGCCGACCTTGTAGTACCTTTGATTAAAGCGTATTTAGGAATAAGTAGTGATATTTTTAACTTTTATGCTCAGCAACAAGTTGATGGCATTGTTATAGAAGCGTTAGGACAAGGAAATTTACCAACAACATGTTTAGCTGGATTAGAACGTTGTATACAACAGAAAATCCCTGTAATAATTGTTTCTCGTTCATTCAATGGTATTGTAAGTCCGACTTATGCTTATGAAGGTGGTGGTTATGATTTAGAATCGAGAGGTTGCATTTTTTCAAATGGATTGAATGGGCCTAAAGCGAGATTAAAATTATTAGTTGGCTTGAGTAATCAATTAACACTTAAACAATTGAATAGTTATTTCAATTTTTAATGTTTAATAATAAATAAGGTTGATAAGTCTAGTTAGAATACTTTATGTAGTTAATTATTTTAAACAATGAATAATTAGAATTAAATATGGAAACTTAATTATTTTATATGGGTAGTAGATCCGGGATATTATTATGTTTTAGGCTATCAACTAAATACTGGCAGTAGTTGACTGGATTGAAAATACGCTGATACCAACCTTTTTCAATTCTAGTCAACCTTTGCCGGGGCGGGACTACGAATTCATAATGAACGCTGTCCTGTTCCCTCCTGCGCTAGTATTAACATTAACTAAAAACTATCTTTAAATCTTGGGAATAATGTGAGTGCATTATTTCTTTTAACATCTTCAATCTTTTGAGGGTTAAAATTAGCATCATTTTCTATAGTGTTAATCATTAATTTGTCAATTTTTTCAGGTGCATAGTGGGCGTCACTACCAAATAGAATATGATCATCTGTTGTTGTCTCATCTAATGCTTTGAATGTTGCTAACTGTGTTGATAACGCAGTATCGTAATAAAAATCACTTATATAGTCTTCAGGTGATTTAGAAAGGGTTACATATTTACTATTATCCATTGTTTGTTCAATAAGTTCGTAACATTGATTAATTCGCCATGTTAGATATGGAAGTGTGCCACCTGCATGAGCTAAAATAATTTTAATATTAGGATATCGGTCCATCGTTCCACTCAAAATCAGATTAGCAGCTGCTCGTGTAGTATTAAATGTAAACTCAGCCATAAAGTCGACTGGCATGTATTTTGGTCGGGGTACATAATCTGGCGGTGTACTTGGATGAATAAAGAGAACTGCTTGTCTGTCATTTAAAACTCTCATTAAATCCTCAAATTCAGGATCTCCTAAAAATGATTCACTATAGTTTGACAACAATGCCACACCATCTAATTTCAGCGTATCTAAAGCATAAATTGCCTCTTCTATAGCGCCTTCAACGTCAGGAAGTGGTAAAGTAGCGAATGCTCCAAAACGATTTGGATAATCATTGATGAGTTTTGCTTGAAGTTCGTTAATATTTCTTGCTACGTCTTTCCTTTTTTCTGGATCTAATGGTTCAAGAGCAGGATCAGAAATAGAAGTAATACCCGCCTCGATACCTAACCGATCCATCATCTCAATGCTATCTTGGGGTTCCCATTTTTTTATTTTAAGTCCACCAGCTTTATCGATGCCACTATCATTTAATGCTTTTAAATAAATTTCGGGAATAATATGATGATGAATGTCTATATATCCACTACGTTTAACCATAAATAAACGCCTCCAATTTTTAAACTTCTATACAACTCGACTATTTATAGACAACTTGTATAGAAACCATGTTACGCTTAGTATGAATAATTTCAATGAACAAAAATTATTAAATTGTATATTAAACTACAAAATATTCATTAGTGTAAATAAAATATAAGATTATAGATAAAAATATGAGTTATGACTAATAAACGTCAAAAATTTAACTTAAACTATTGAAAGAAAAAATATAAATTAAATTGGGGTTTCAAAAGGAAAAAATATAGGTCTAGTCTTCTCTAAAATAAAAAAAGCTATGAAGAAATCAATGAGTATAAAATTTCTTCATAGCTTTTTTTATTATGTTGTATTTATAAATGGTTAAGTCTCTAAAGGTGTTTGCTTTTTAGTTAAAATGCTTTGTGTAATGACGCCACCATGGTATTTTCCGTTTTCAATAAAAATCGAATTATTGTCATTTCCAGCAGTGATGACCCCTGCAATATAACAGTTTTCTACATTTGTTTCATAAGTTTCTTTATTATGGACTGGTGCAGTGCCATATTCGTTTGTATTAATTTCAATTCCGATTGACTCTAAAAAGTCATAATCAGGATGATATCCAATCATAGCAAAAACATAGTCATTTGGTATTTCGATAAGCTTACCATCTTTTTTATATGTAACGGTAGTTTCGCTAATCTTTTCTACTGTTGCATTAAATTCCATCTTTATTTTCTCATGATTAACCAATGATTCGAAGTTTGGCAAAATCCACGGTTTAATAGCGGCTGAATAACGGTCTCCTCTATATAATACGGTAACATTAGCACCTGCTTTTTCTAATTCCAGTGCAGCATCAACAGCAGAATTTTTACCGCCAATGACCACAACATTTTGATCAAAATATGGATGTGCTTCTTTAAAATAGTAAAAAACTTTAGCTAAATTTGCACCTTCAGCTTCTAATTGATTATGCTGACCATAGTATCCTGTAGCGACAGTTAAGAATTTACATTGATATACATCTTTAGTAGTCGTTATAGTAAATTTATTGTCAATTTTTTTAACCGTTAAAACTTCTTCAAAGGCGTGTACATTTAATTGATGGTGTTTGACTACTTCACGGTAGTATACGAGTGCTTGATTACGATGCGGTTTACTTTCTTCAACAATAAATGGAATATCACCTATACTTAGTTTGTCACTTGAAGAAAAGAATGTTTGATGTGTAGGATATTTGTATATTGAATCAACAACATTACCTTTTTCAATGACTAAGGTTTCAATACCTTTCTTTTTTTGTTCTATAGCTGCACTTAAACCACATGGGCCTCCTCCAATAATAATACTTTCATAACTTTGCATTTTTATGGCCTCCTTTAATCCCTTAATTATTATAGCAGTTGGTTTCTTATTTCTAAATAAAATTGTTTGATGTATTTAAAAGAGATTTAGCAATGAATATGATTAAAAAAGAGCGGGACTATGAATTCATAATGAATTCTGTCCCGCCCCGGTAAGGTTGACTAGGGTTGGAAAGAGCTTATTATAAGCGTATTTTCAATCCAGTCAATTACTGTCAATATATATTTTTATATGGTTATATTTTTGAAGGTACCTTTTTTAGACGTATCGCTTTGGTTATTTATTTGTCTTATCTTGGTATAACTAAATGTTGTCCATTAGAAATGTTATTACTTGTTAAGCCGTTTGCGGCTTTTATTTTATTAACATTTTCTGGAGAACCATTACCATAATATTGAATGGCGATACGATAAAGATTTTGGTTACCAACAACGGTATGCGTTTGTTGGCCTTGTGCGCTATTTGACTGTGACGCTCCGTTTTGTTGTTGTTGCGCATTTTGATTGTTAGCTTGATTATTTACACCGTTTGAATTATTAGCTGATGCGTTATCAGAGTTTGCTTCAGAATTGTTGTCATCATTTGATGCATTGTTACTACTATTATCATCTTTTTTATCTTTACTATCTGATTTTTCTTTGTTGCTTTTATCATTGTTACTAGTTTTATCTTTCTTATCTTGTTGTGCTACTTTTTGATTGTCATCTGCTTGATTATCACCGTGATCTTTATTCAAATACATACCTAAAAAGATAGCTAGCGCGGCAAGCACAAGCAATAAAGCTAATAATGGCAACAATAAGCCTTTAATTCCACGTTTGTTCGATTCCTTATCATCATGATGCTCGGGTCTGTTCGTATTGTTGTAATGATTGTTTTGACTTGCTGCTCCAGCTGCACCTGCTGTACCACTACCTGCAGCCTTTTTCTTATCATTTTGGGTTGATCTCTGTTTATTTTCTTGTTGGGTAGAATCATCATTGTTATTTTTATTGTTATGATTTGCTGCTGCACCTATTCCAGCGGCTCCAGCAGCTCCAACGCCTGCAGCTGTTGTTTTGTCTAATTTAGACGACTTTTTTTCTGGATTATTTTGCGCTTGATCATCATCTGCTATTGCTTGCTTAGTTTCATTTTGAGTACTTTGATTGTTTTGTTTGTTGCTTTGTTGTTCGCCAGTATTTCGAGTATCGTGTCTATTGCTTACTGATTCCTTATTATCATGACTTGCTGCGCCAACACTTGCACTGGCCGCACCTTTACGGTTCTGAGAATTCGCATTTTTGTGTTCTGTTGGCTTTGCTTCTTGTTGCGGTTTAGTTGAATCATGTGATGGTTGTCTTTCATCTTCCGTTTGATGGTTTTGATTGTCTTTTTCATTATAGTTATGAACTTGTTTATCTTGATTGCTTTTGATGTTCCGCTGACGTTTACGTTGACGACGTTGTGCATTTCGGGGTGGAAATTGTTGGTTGTTGTCTAAATTTTCTTGTACTTGCTCCTTTTCATTTGTTGTGTGTTCTTCTGTGTGGTGTTCTGATTTATCTTCGTGCTGATTCGTGTCAATTGATTGACGGTTTTTTTCAAAATCATCTTTAAAATTATTAGACACACTCATCATCCTTTCTCTACTGCGAATTAATTATTGTTAGTTATAGTTTACCCAAGAAAATTTATAATATGTACTTATAAATACAATTTATTACAATAATTATAGCGTTACTAAATATTTATAGCAAAGGAAGTACTTAGCTAAGAAATAAATTTTTAAGTTTATCTTCATAAGACATTTGACGTTTGACCTTTTTTCGATTATAAATTTTAAGCGGTTTTATATCAGTATCATGGTCACAACATATAGATGGAATATCAGGGACTTCTCCAAAAAATTCTAATAAGTATTTTCGACGACATTGATCAAGTTGGCTATAACTAAGCATACGATTAAGTGCGAGTTGTTTTCTCTCTTGTGCTATTTGGAAAATCTGTTTAAGTTGTGCATAAGTGAAATGAGAATGTAAGATTTCTAATATATCTTGCTTCAATGGCTCAATGTTTGCACCAAGTTCGTAGCAGTCAATATCATAAGGTAAAATCATATCTGCAAAAAGGATGGTTTCTAATAAATAGCGATCATCCGGTTGAAATAGGCTAATTGCTTGGCTCGGTTGCTGATCACGCCCGGCTCTTCCTATTTCTTGTAGATAACTAGACGGACTGGTAGATAGATGAAAATGAATAACCGTGCGAATATCCTTTTTATTGACTCCCATACCAAATGCACTAGTTGCTACAATGACTGGTATATCATTATTGATAAATTGTTGTTGGACGGTTTGTCGTTCTTGATAAGATAAATCACCATGGTATATCCCTGTTAAATACCCATGTTTATATATAGTCTTGGCTAATTCAACACACATTTTTTTAGACGAAACATAAATAATTGTTGGACCAGATTGTTCTATATAGTGCATTAACCAATTCATTTTTTCTTGATCATTTCTAAAGTTAATGTGCTGAAAACTAATATTAGGTCTATTCATATGTGTTTTGATAACATGAAATGACACATTTAACAGCTGATTTAAATCCTGTTCCAAATGTGGCGGAGCAGTAGCAGTTAGCGCAAGGATGGTAGCATTTTTATAATAGTTGGTTATTTTACTAATAAGCGCATAATGTGGTCTGAAGTCATATCCCCATTCAGAGATACAATGTGCTTCATCTAGTACAATAAGACCAAAATCGATAGTTGAAATTAGTTTGAAGTTTTGAGGTTGTAATATAAATTCAGGACTTAAAAATATAAAGCGACTCTTCGCTAAGCGTTTCATATTCCAGTTTTTTTCATTATCATCCATACCTGAATGAATGTATGCAACAGACTGTTCTCCACTCATTTTTAATTGTGCAACCTGATCGTCCATCAAAGAAATAAGCGGGGAAATAATTAAAGTTGATTGCTGTAATTCATAAGTAGCCATTTGATAACATAGACTTTTACCGCTACCAGTCGGTAAAATGCCCAATGTATGATTTGAATCTAATACACTTTTAATAATTTCCTTTTGTCCTGCTTTAAAGTTATCAAAACCAAACCAGGATTTTAATTTATCCTCTAGCAATAAGCTCACCTCTTTCAATTCCAACAATCATTAGTTTTATTTCAAAATAAGACAAGTTTGGGAAGGCCTGTTTATATGCTTTTAATCGCTCTCCGCGATGTTTGTTATAAAATTCATTAAATTGATGGAAACCGTCTTCAGATATGAAATCAAAATAATGAGTGATATAACCTTTAATAAATAACTCCAGTATATGATCTTCGATTGTATTCAGTTTGACGTGTTGTTTTTGAGCAATTTGCGTCATTGAAAAACGTTGTTTTAATTGTTGTTGGGTTATGTGTGTTTTATGTAATAACGACGGTTTAATGATACATTGACTAAGTATTGGATAACGATATTCTATTTCTAGTTCATACATTAGTGTTACAAGTTCATTCATTTCTAGGTTAAATAAATGCTGTTCAGGTATACTTTCAATCAAACTGATTTGTTGACGGGTATACATTGGTTCTTCATAGCCTTGTAAATAATAATGTAGACAACAATAATTGTTATTATTTGTATATAGAGCTTTAAATAATTGATTTAGCTCAGTGATAAATGCGCTATCCTTATCTTCTTTTTTTATATAGTAGTAGATTTGTTTAACTTTTCTTTGGATAAGGCCATGCTGTGAAATAGGTATAAATGAATAGACATTTTGTTGCGTGTTTGACAACGTTTGAATAAGTAATTGAATACAATTGAAAGTATGTACTAAACTATCATACGTATATCTTGGATGAACTTTTATCGTCATGTCATTGTTAACATTTTGTGCCATAAATCGCTCGAAAGACGGATATTTTAAATTGGGTAAACTGTGATATAATGATAAAAGTTGTTGACTGCAGGCGTCAAAAAAGGTTTGATGTGTTTTTTTGCCTGTTAATAAATTAAAAATGCTTTTATTTGTTTTATAAGTGAATGAATGTTGTTTAGAATAAAGTATAATATCTTTCAATCTCGACCCTCGCTCTTATGAAACTGATAAATTAATAAAAAGTTTTTTCGATGTATACATGAGTATTTGTTATACTAGTGTAGCATGTTTATCAAAGGAGGCGAATGAAAATGGCTAAATATACAATCGTTGATATGGATACATGTATCGCATGTGGTGCATGTGGTGCGGCCGCTCCAGATATTTATGATTATGACGATGAAGGTATTGCTTTCGTAATCCTTGATGATAACCAAGGTACTGCCGAAGTGCCAGAAGAGTTATATGAAGATATGGAAGATGCCTTAGAAGGTTGTCCAACTGATTCCATCAAAATAGAAGAAGAACCTTTTGATGGTGATGCTTTAAAATTCGAATAGCACATAGCTATTTTATATATAGTAGATTAGTAGTTAAAGCAAAATATTAATTATAATAATTGCAGGCAATGTTTCTCAAATGGTAGCATTGCCTGCTTTGTATTTACAAGCGTATTTTTAAAAGTTTCATTTACCTGTTAATTATTTAAGTACGCTTTTAATTCTGCGATATAAAAGTATAAATATGATTGAGATGATTGCCCCTTTGATAATATTAAACGGTATGATACCAGAGACGATAATGATTTTTATATTTTTTACAATATCTGCTAAGTTGAAAATCATGCCATATAGTGGTAACAATACGAAATAATTTAAAATACTAAGTACAATGGTCATAACTAATGTAGCCATGACTAATGCAGTTATCATTGCTTTATTAGCAACATGTCCTCTTTTATTAACATAATATGCTGTAAGTAAGAAACTTATACCGGCTAAGAAATTAGCCACAGGACCTACTGGGTCTCCCATATTAAAGAAAAAATTAAGCAAATTTTTAATAAATGCTACTATAATACCTGCTATAGGACCCATTGAAAAAGTTGCTAACAATGTAGGGACATCACTGAAATCTAATGTTAAGTATGGCGGAAAAAAAGGTAGTGGAAACTTTAAAAAAGTCAAAACAAAGCCAATGGCACTTAACATGCTGATGGTTATTAGACGTTTATTTTGTTGCATATGTAGTTTTCTCCTTCCATTCATCTTGCAAAGAATTGGAGGAAAATTGTTCGCAACAAATAAACCTCCATCTTCTCCCATCCAGACTATACTGTCGGCTCTAGATTCGCACTAGATCAGCCGCTTGTTGAACACAAGCAGGTCGCAGGCTTTATTTACTGCCGGTTGGGAATTACACCCTACCCCGAAGATGAATTTTAAAATATTTTACGTCATTAATCATACGACAACACTAGCCGCAAAGCAATAAAGTTGCCCGGTAAGAGATGATGATTGAGAGCGGGACAGAATTCATTATGATTTCGTAGTTCCGTATCGGAAAGGTTGACTAGGATGGAAAAAGCTTGGTATAAGGATATTTTCAATTCAGTCAACTACTGCCAATATATCGTGCATAGTTAATCTCAATATGTTTTAACTGATATTAACTATATATAAGGTCAGGTCGGCTCATAAACGTCTCTGCTTAAATAGCCTTCGTCCTTATTTTTATATTAAGTCAAAGTCCAGCACAGAAAAAACTGACTAAACCAGTTTTTTCTAACAAAGCAAGCTGAAGTAGTCTCCTAAGCATGCGAGTCGATCATACAAAGTATTGAATATAAAAAAGCACAAAGACGATTTTTAATTTTAAATCATCTTTGTGCTATTATTTGCGGGTTTATGTCCCTGTCTGAATTCAGTGATATTATCTTTGATAAATTTTATAAATAAGCCTGAAGATTAAGGCTTCGGTAACTTGATTGTAAATGTTGTTCCCTCTCCAACGACACTTGATACAGTGATCGTACCTCCATGTTCTTCTATAATCATTTTACAAATGAATAATCCTAAGCCGGTTCCTTGTTTGCCACGTGTTCTGGATGCTTCAACCTTGTAAAAGCGATCAAAAACAAGATTTAAATGTTCAGGAGCAATACCACTGCCTGTATCATTTATGTGAAGCACATTGTACTTATCAGTATCTTCGCTAGTAATAGAAATTGTATCACCAGGTTGAGTATATCTTGTAGCATTATCAATAAGATTTGTGAGCACTTGATCGATTCGATCAGAATCGTAGTACCACAATGCGTCATTAGTTTCTGGAGTTAAGTACATATTTAATGATAAATCACTAGCTTGTTGTCTATACTTTGTTTGTATTTTGTTTAATAATGGTGCAATAGGTTGTATCTCTTTATTAACAGATAACCCTTCAGCATCCATTCTTGCAACATTGAGTAATTCATTAACTAAACGATTGAGCCTATTTGTTTCATCTAAGACAATTGATAATGACTCTTTAATTTCTTCTGGTTCTGTAACGATACCGTCAACAATTGATTCTGTATATCCTTGTAATAATGAAATAGGTGTACGCAATTCATGAGAAACATTAGCAATGAAATCTTTTTTCATTTGATCTAAGTTATGCTCATTAGTCATATCACGAATAATAACGACAATTCCACTGCGACCATCTTCTTGAATCTGAGGAATGTAACTCATAATGAAGACATAATAGCGTGTGTCAAAATCGTATTCTCGAAATTCTGTGCCTTTACTTGTAAAAGTATCTTCGATTTGGTCTTCAATTCGTTCATACATAGATTGATCAATAGTTGGTAAAATTTCATCTGCCATTTTATTTGATAATATAATGTCGCGATGATCATTGATACCTACAACACCTTCAGCCATTGAATTAATTAAACTATCACGAATATTTTTTGAGGTTGATAGTGCTTGAACATTTTCCTGAATTTCGAAACTCATGTCGTTTAATGCGCGAGATAGTTCACCAATTTCATCTTTAGTTGTTACAGATGAAATTTGAGAATAATCCCCTTTAGAAACACTTTTAGCCTGATTTCTAAGCTTTCTAAGTGGTTTAGTAATTCTATTAGATAGGAAAAAGGCGAAGACAGTTGAAATACCTAGGAAAATAATTGCAGTTATCAGAATAATAATCGTAATAGCGTTATTGGTATCTTCTATGGATTTTAAATCCTGATAAATAAAGACGCCACTATAATGACTGTGACTTCCCTTTTGAGCTTTCATAGGATAACCCAGTAAGATATAAGAACGAGAATGGTCATTATGTTTTAATGTTACATTTTGAGTTGCAGATTGACCTTTATTAAACACTGGAGAAAAGTGTTCGTTTTGATTAATCTCAGCCAACATTTGATTATTTAATTGTGACTCTTTAGCATTATGATGTGTTGACTTGTCTTTCATAATAATAACGCCACCAGAACCACTAATCAGTTTTTGGCTATGTTCAATAGCTAACTTTTTATTTTTAGATGTTTCAACAACATGACTGATTCTTTTGGCATCATCACGAATTGATTTTTCTGTTTGCTCAGTATAATAGTATTGAATAAAAGTTATTAATGCAGCACTTAATAAAATTAAAACTGTCGTTACTATAAAGATAATAGTTAACCACAGTTTTATTACAACACTATTTAGTCGGCTCATCGCTAGCTCTAACTTCAAATTTGTAGCCAACACCCCATACTGTTTGAATCATTTGTGCTGCATCTTCTGAAACACGATTAAGTTTTTCTCTTAAGCGTTTAACATGGGTATCAACAGTTCTTAAGTCACCATAAAATTCATAATGCCAAACTTCTTTAAGTAATTGTTCTCTATCAAATACTTTGTTTGGTGTTTTAGCTAAATATATTAGTAGTTCATATTCTTTGGGTGTTAAGTTAACTTGTTGATTATCAGCTAATACACGATGCGCATCATTATCAATAAGTAAATGATTAAATTCTATGATATCTCTCGCATGAGGCTCGCTTTGTTCGGCGCTTGTTGATTGTGTACGTCTTAATAGCGCTTTCACTCTTAAGACCACTTCACGTGGAGAGAATGGTTTAACAATATAATCATCAGCACCTGATTCGAATCCTTCAACTCGGTTAGTTTCTTCGCCTTTAGCAGTAAGCATAATGATAGGTGTATCTTTATGCTCCCGTAGTTTTGATGCGACCTCGATTCCATCCATTTCAGGAAGCATTAAGTCTAAAAGTATGCATGCATAATTGTGGTCCATGGCTAATTCATAGGCTTCTTTGCCGTCACTAGCCTCATGAATGTTAAAAGATTCTCTCTCTAAGTATAATTTGAGTAATCTTCTAATTCTGTCTTCATCATCTACGATAAGTATTTCCTTACTCATTAATTCATATACCTCCTACACATGCTATTTTCTTGTTTATTATAGCATATGGTAATTGTTAAATCTCTAATTTCAAATTTGATTGTGAAAAAATTAGCATGATTTTATAACCATAAAATTAACTTCAGCAAACTACATGTAACCGCTTACTAATTGCCGTTTTCTGCTTGATGACGTAATACTTTTACTTCATGAGGTGTTAATACGCGTCCTTCTCCAGCGTTAAGACCTTTTAAATTTAGTGAACCGAATTGTATACGTGTTAATTTATTAACGCTATGGCCAAAATGCTCAAACATACGACGTACTTGTCGATTTCGTCCTTCACTAATGGTAATCTCAACTAACGTTGTATTTTTGTCTTTATCTTGGCGTTTAATTTTAACAGTAGCGGGTTGAGTTAAACCATCTTCAAGTTCTATTCCTGCTTCAAGTGCTTTTACTTCTTCGCGCATAAGGTAACCTTTGAGTTTGGCAACATATGTTTTTGGTATATGGTACCGTGGATGGGTCATAAGATTAGTGAACTCACCATCATTTGTTAGTAGTAATACTCCGGATGTATCGTAATCTAAACGACCAACAGGATATATTCTAGTATCTAAGTCTTTAAAATAGTCAGTCACAACTGTTCTTCCACGGTCATCTGATACACTAGTAATGACTTGCGCTGGTTTATGAAACAGAATATATATTTTATCTTCTTGTTCCATTTTGATTCCTTCTACTTCAACTTGATCTGATGGTTTTACTTTTGTGCCAAGTTCAGTGACAACTTCTCCATTCACTTTGACTTTACCTTCAGTAATCAATGTTTCAGCTTTTCTTCTAGACGTATAACCACTATTAGCAATTCTTTTTTGCAATCGCTCTAGTTCTTTGCTCATAATCATTCTCCCTTTTGATTAACTAATTGACTAAAGAAATCTTCCATTTCTTCATCATCTTCTTCGGTAGTTGGTAAATCTTCTATTGTTTCTAATCCAAATACATTTAAAAATAATTCAGTTGTATACAAGTGATGGCTTCTTGAATGTTCAACATCTTTAGCTTCAATCATACCACGAGCAACTAATGTTCTAACAGCACCATCTGAATTAATACCTCGTATTAATTCAATATCACTACGTGTAATAGGTTGATTATAAGCAACGATTGATAACGTTTCCATTGCAGCTTGTGATAATTTCATATTTGACTTTTGTTGAACGAGTTTTTCAATATAATTAGCAGCATCTTTTTTTGTAGTTAATACATAAGTTTGACCGTAGTGATGAATTTCTAGTCCTTGAGATGAATAATTATCGATTAATTCAATCAATTGTGGTTTAGTAATGTCCAGTATCTCTAGTAATTGTTTTGTGTCAATACCTTCATCGCCAGCTGTATATAATAATGCCTCTAAGATTGCTTGTTTATCCAACTTGATAATTCACTCCCCTTACAATATCAATATCATCAAAATTTTGCTTTTGACTTATGTTTATTATGCCAGCCTTAGACATTTCTAAAATAGCAAGAAAATGCGTAACGACTTGTTCAATTGGTTCATGAAAAGTAAATAAGCTGAAAAAATTAAACGCTGTTTGTGTACGTAATCTTGTCGTTACAATTTCTGTTGCTTCTTCAATAGTGAATGTTTCTTTACTGATTTCTACAGTTTTTGGTGTGTGATACTCAACGCGATTTTTCACTCTTTGATAAGCAACAATCAGTTCTGTCAAATCAATGGTGTTTGATTTATCCCAACTTTCATTAGTTTCTAAATGAGATAAATCTGTCGGATGTTTTGTAAAGTAGAGATCTCGTTCTGCTTTCATACTATCAAGTATTTCTGTATATTCTTTATAGTTTTGATATTCAATTAGTCTACCTACTAAATCTTCACGTGGATCTTCTTCAAATTCTACATGATCATCTGATTGAGGTAGAAGTAATTTACTTTTAATCATTAAGAGTTCAGAAGCCATAACGAGATATTCACTAGCAATATTAATTTCTAGACGCTTCATCGTATGTACATATTGCATATATTGCTCAGTTAATGTTTTCATTGGAATGTCATAAACATCTATTTCATATTTCTGAATTAAATGGAGCAATAAATCGAGTGGACCGCTAAAAGCGTCTAATTTTACTTCATACATTTTTATCTACCTCATATTGCATCTATTGTGCATATTTATCAAAAATATTATAGCATGAATAGTAGATATATTTAAAATGAAGGATGTATTTATTTGGAAAAAGCACTTATTGAATTTTTTTATCAATTTCACAGACATCAACATTACTTTTTATGTCATGATATTTTAGAAGATGCATGGAAAGAGCAACCATCATATTCAAAGCAAGATGCTATTGTGAGTTTAATTTTATTTACAACAGCTTCATATCACCATAGACGACATAATTATAAAGGTGCTTTAAAAAGTTATAAAAAAGCACTAGTTACGATATGCAATGCGGTAGAAACACATCAATTACCATTAAACATTGAAGCATACCAACAGCTAATAGAAGAGAAAATTTATCAGGTTACAAAGCAGCATGAGTTTATTCCTATCTATTTGCCTATGACGTCTGAAGCAGAATTAATCGTCAAACGTTTTCATTCAGATTATTTCTTTGAACCAGAAACGTTAACCGATGACTATATTATTCATCACCATAAATTAAGAGATCGCTCTGCTGTAAACCAAGCTAGAATATTAGCTAAAAAGAAAAAGAGTCATAATAAAGATTTTAGTGACTGACATTAATCTTTATTATGCCCTTGGATGATATTGATTATATATTTGCCTGATTTGTGCTTTAGAAACATGAGTATATAATTGCGTAGTTGATATGTCTGAATGTCCAAGCATTTCTTGAACTGCTCTTAAATCAGCACCGTTTTCTAATAAATGTGTTGCAAATGAATGTCTTAAAGTATGTGGCGTTAATGTTTTCGTAATATTTGATTTTATGCCATATTGTTTAATCATTTTCCAAATACCTTGTCGAGATAATGGTTTACCATGCATATTTAAAAACAATACATTCGTAACCGTGCTTTTAAGCAATTGTGGTCGAATCTCTTTCATATAAGTCTTTAAATAATCTATGACAGTATCACCTAATGGAATAATGCGTTCTTTATCACCTTTACCAAACACACGTACAAAGCCCATAATGACATTAATGTTTTCTATTTCAATATGCACGAGTTCGGAAACACGCATACCAGTTGCATACATTAATTCAAGAATTGTGCGATCTCTATAGCCATTTTTTTTAGATAAATCTGGCGCTTCTAATAAACGTACAACTTCATCTATTTCAAGAACATCAGGTAATTTTTTCTCGTATTTCGGTGTTTCAAGTAATACAGTTGGATCTTTTGCGGCATACTTTTCTCGTAATGCAAATTGATGAAAACTTCTAATAGTTGAAATAAAACGAGCTAACGATTTAGCCGAACTTCCTTGATCAATTAAGTAACCTAAACACTCTTGTATCGTTTGACGATCTATAAAGTCGATATGTTCAATATGTCGTGTTTCAAGATAAAGTTTATATTTATCTAAATCTCTACGATAGGCACCAATCGTATTTGGACTTAATCCCTTTTCAATTTGAATAAATTTTAAATATTCTTCTATGATTGTATTCATGTCATAACCTCTTTAAAACGGGATGTAACAAAGTGTCTTTAAGAGGATTTGTTATCTCCTTTACCTTTAGCTTGACATTCAGCACATATGCCATGAAATGTTAAGCGATGATCTAAAATTTTAAAATTAAATTCAGTTTCCACACGTTCTTCGACTTGTGGTAATAAATCTTCTTCAATTTCATCAACACGACCACACTCCATACAAACTAAATGATGATGAAAATGTTTAGCACCTTCTTTTCTTAAATCGAAGCGGGCAACGCCTTCACCAAAATTAATCTTGTCTACTACTTTTAATTCTGCTAATAATTCTAACGTACGATAGACAGTGGCTAACCCAATTTCTGGAGCACGATCCTTTACCTTCAAATATACATCTTCTGCACTTAAATGGTCCTTTTCATTTTCAATTAAAACGCTCACTGTTGCTTCACGTTGAGGTGTTAATTTATATGAAGATTGTTGTAATTGTTGCTTCACGCGATTTAAACGGTCTTCCACGGAAGCTTCACCCCTCTACTAAAAATTATAATCATTTTAATCTATACTGATAAAATTCTCATTTATAAAGTACCAATATTATCAATAAAACGCAAGTAAGACTGCTTATTATTTAGAATTATTATAATGTAGCAGTAAATATTGTAGTGCGATGATTGTTTTTGCATCGGTGATTTCATTAGTTGCTAATCGTTGGCTTATCTCTGTTAAAGGTATTTTATGTAATTCGACAAATTCATCATCGTCTAAATGCATCTTGCCAGGTGATAATTTGTCAGTAAAGTAGATAGATAATTTTTCATTTGAAAAGCCAGGAGAACCATACATATCCGTTATATGCACAAGATGTTCAGCAACATACCCTGTCTCTTCAGACAATTCTCTTTTAGCTGCACTTTCAAGTTGCTCTCCTTGTTCTAATTTACCAGCTGGAATTTCTAGTAAAGGTTGCTCAATTGGCTTGCGATATTGTTTAACTAATAAAACTTCATTCTCAGGGGTCACCGCACATACTGCTACGGCACCATTATGATAAATAAGTTCACGTTTGGCTCTTTTGCCATTCGGTAATTCCACTTCATGAAGTTCCAGGTCTATGATTTTCCCATTATAAATAACTGTTCTATCAATGGTCGTTTCTGTAAAGTCCATTATTTATTCACTCCTCTTTCATTTAGATGGATATATTGATAAGATAAATGCGTTAATTAAAGTGTATCGAAAGGAGCTAGGACATGCAAAAAAATATTTTAAAGAGTGGCATAGAAATTTCTGAATTAGGTTTAGGTTGCATGAGTTTAGGAACAAATTTTAAAACTGCTCAATCTATTATTGATTGTGCTATCGAGCATGGTATTACTTACTTTGATACGGCTGATATGTATGACCGTGGAATGAATGAAGAACTTGTAGGGAAAGCACTTAAAAAATACCATAATCGTGGTGATATCATCGTTGGTACAAAAGTAGGTAACCGTCTATTAGATAATGGTCAGACAACTTGGGATCCTTCTAAGAAACATATTAAAGAGGGCGTGAAACAATCGCTGAAGCGTCTAAAAATGGAACATATTGATTTATATCAATTGCATGGTGGGACTATCGATGATCCTATAGATGAAACGATTAGTGCCTTTGATGAATTGAAGCAAGAAGGTATCATACGTTCATACGGTATTTCATCCATTCGTCCAAATGTTATTGACTATTACTTGAAGCATAGTCAAATTGATACAATTATGTCGCAATTTAATCTGATAGATAATCGCCCAGAACGCTTATTAGAACAAATCCATGCAAAGCAAGTTAAGTTACTCGCTCGTGGCCCCGTATTTAAAGGATTATTAACTGCTAATAGTATTGATGTATTAGATAGTAAATTTCAAGAAGGTATATTTGATTATACGCAACATGATTTAGGTGAAACAATTGCTTCAATTAAAGAAATTGATAATAATTTAAGTGCGTTATCATTTAACTATTTAGTGTCACATGATGCATTAGGATCTATTATTGTTGGCGCAAGTTCAGTGAAGCAACTTGAAGAAAATGTGCATAATTATTTAATTAAACTTAGTTTAGACAAAGTTAAAGCAGCGCGTCATCGTGTAAAAAATATAGAATATACGCAGCATTTAACTTAGGAAAACAGCTTGGACATCAAAAATAAAATATTAGCGCAAAGAGAGCGGAACAGAATTTATTATAAATTCGTAGTCCTGCCCTGATAAGGTTGACTAGGATTGAAAATATGTTTAAATCAAGCTTTTTTCAATCCTAGTCAACTATTGCCAATATTAGTTCATAAGTTAAGACATCATGATGTCCCAGACTTTTTGCGCTTCTTTTATATTCAACACTTTGTATTTTATTGGTTCGTCTTCATAGGGCGCAGTCTCATCCTCCCCACCCCAACTTGCTTTGCTTGGTGAAATGCTTTTTGCATTTCTCTTTGTTGGGGCCCCGGCACTGTTTTCTCATGAGTTTTGTTATAAATATTATGTATTTACATGTCATTTTACGGTGAAGTGCTTTTAAAAAAGTATGGCGCTTTTGTATCATTTAATATTCGTTAATAAACGCAATGAATGAGGTGCCTTATGAATAAGAATAATGACATGAAGCAACATATGTTATCAATAGAAATATCAGTTTTAATATCTTTAATGTTTAGCCTACAAATTATTTCATTACATTTTATTTTTAAATAATGGTGCAAAAATACGTTCAAATGTTCTTGGAGCAAGTTGATATATTTTGAGCATTTGATGCATCCATGTCGGTTGATTTATTTCTTGCTCTTTTCTAATTATGCCTTTAATAACTCGGTGTGCTAACTGTTCAGGTTCAATCATTAGACGACTATACTTTGTTGCATATGTCATCGTGGGGTCTGCTTTTTTATGAAATGGCGTTCGAATCGGACCAGCATTAACAACCATAACATGTAATTCAGGTGATTCTATTCTTAATGCGTTTAACGAAGCGTTTAAAGCTGCTTTAGATGCACTGTAATGTGCGGCATGTGCTTGAGTAACAAAAGCAGCTTGGCTTGAAATAGCTACGATTGACGCCCCATTAACTAAATAAGGTGCTAAACCATAAAAGAGCAAATGAAATCCAAGTAAATTAACTGCATAAGTTTCTATCATTTCCTTATTTGAATGAGCGGCTATAGATTTAAAGTAACCTAAACCTGAGCTATAAATAATGCCATCAATAGTTTCTGACCATTGAGAAGTAAGTGCTATAATGTCATTTTGTTGTTCTAAATCACAACATATTGTTTGAATATGTCCTTTGTATTTATTTAACGACAATGATTGATACTTCTCTATGTCTCTTATGATTAAGGTCACTTTTGCGCCATGACTTAGCAATGCTTTTACAATTTCTAAGCCTAAGCCACTTGTTCCTCCAGTTACAACATAATGTTTACCTATCATTTTGTTCTCCTTTTAGTATCAATTTCGACCATATTTTATAGTTATGTTACTATGTATCTATCAAAAGGGGAAGGAATTGATATAATAATGAAACTTGTTTTTTATGGTGCAGGTAATATGGCTCAAGCTATTTTCACAGGTATTATTAATGCAAATAAGTTAGAATCAAATGACATTTATCTTACGAATAAATCTAATGAAGAGCGCCTTAAAACATTTTCAACTCGCTTAGGTGTTGAATATAGTTATGATGATGCAGCTTTATTAAAAGGTGCAGATTATGTTTTTTTAGGAACAAAACCACATGATTTTGAAACTGTTGCCAAACGCATTCGTCCATATATACAAGATAATAATCGCTTTATATCAATCATGGCAGGACTGCCTATTGATTATATTAAACAGCAACTTGAAGTTAATCAGCCAGTAGCGCGTATCATGCCTAATACAAATGCGCAAGTGGGTCATTCAGTCACAGGTATTAGCTTTTCAAATAATTTTGGACCAACTGCTAAGCAAGAAGTGATTGATTTGGTAAACGCCTTTGGTTCTGTAATAGAAGTTGACGAAAGTCATTTACATCAAGTGACAGCAATTACTGGAAGTGGTCCAGCTTTCCTTTACCATGTATTTGAACAATATGTCAAAGCCGGGACAAATCTTGGTTTAGAGAAGCGTCAAGTAGAAGAATCAATCCGTAATCTTATAATTGGTACGAGTAAGATGATTGAACGTTCAGATTTAAGTATGGAACAGCTTAGGAAAAATATTACATCCAAGGGTGGTACTACGCAAGCAGGGTTAGATGCGCTTGCAGAGCATAATATATCGGGTATATTTGAAGACTGTTTAAATGCGGCTGTTAAAAGAAGTATAGAATTATCTAAAAATGATAACTAATACAATTAAAACATTAAATAGAGTAGCATAGAAATCTTTAAGTTAAACTGATTTTCTGTGCTACTCTATTTTATATATTATTTATTTTTATTCAATTTTGAAAGTGTCGAAATCGTTTACAAATATGAAATTAGGTACATTGTCTTGCTGCAAAAGATGATTATAAATGTGATGAATATCCTCTTTATTATAGCGATTACTCATATGAGTGATTAATGTTTGCTTAACATGTGCCTGATGAATAAGCTGAAATACATCATCTATATGACTATGATGATAGTTATTTGCTAATGCTTTATCCCCTTCTATGTATGTAGCTTCATGAATCATTAACTGAGCGCCCTGTGCTATGATTTTCTCGTTGGCACATGGCTTAGTATCTCCAAATATTGCTATGATTGGACCTGGTTTTGCTAATCCTTTAAAGTCTTGGGATTTATAAATAATATTATTAAATTCAAATGTATCGTTATCCTTAACTTCTTGGTATTTAGGACCTGGCTCAAGTCCGAGTGCTTTCAAAGCTTCGACATTAATTTTACCTGGTGTTGTAGGCGCTTCAACTCTGTAACCATAAGATACAATGCCATGGTTTAGAACCTTTGCAGTTACCTTAAACCCATTATGATGATAACTAAAGCCATCGTCGATTTCTATAAAAGTAATTGGATAATTCAAGTGAGATTCAGATAAGCTTAAAGTTGTTTCAACAAATGCCTTGATTCCATGAGGACCAACCAAAGTTAAAGGTTTACTTTCTCCTCCTTGAAATGAGCGACTTGTTAATAAACCTGGTAATCCAAAAATATGATCGCCGTGCATATGCGTTATAAAAATATGATCAACTTTACCGAGTTTAATGGAATGATGTAAAATTTGATGTTGTGTTCCTTCGCCTACATCAAATAGCCATATTGAATTAGAGTAAGGTTCCAAATTTAAAGCAATTGCTTGTGTATTTCTTTCTTTTGTAGGCAAGCCTGCGCTCGTACCAAAAAACGTTACTTCCATGCATATGCCTCCTTTACTTCAATATATTTTATCATAAGTAATGACAATTGTTATAATAAGAAATAAAGTATAATATAAGCAAAAAGATATGAATACCTGTCCCTTTTATTTTATAATAAGAAAATCATATCCCTAAAGAATTGAGGTTTTGATCTTGAGTACAAAAAACAAACATATTCCTTGTTTAATTACAATTTTTGGAGCAACTGGTGATTTAAGTCACAGAAAGCTTTTCCCATCTCTTTTCCATTTATTTCAACAAAATAATCTTGATGAACATATTGCTATCATCGGAATTGGTCGCCGAGATTTAACAAATGATGAATTTCGTCAACAAGTTGCATCTTCTATACAGCACCATGTAGGCAATACAGACTTATTAGATGAATTTATGACGCATGTCTATTATCATCGTCATGATGTCAATGATGAGGCAAGTTATCAATCGTTGTTAACTTTTTCAAATGAATTAGATAAGCAATATCAATTACAAGGTAATCGCCTATTCTATTTAGCTATGGCACCTCAATTCTTTGGTATTATTTCAGATTTCTTAAAAACATCTGGTCTTACTAATACACATGGTTTCAAACGTCTAGTTATAGAAAAACCATTTGGCAGTGATTTGAAATCTGCAGAATCTTTAAACAAACAAATTAGAAGATCGTTCAAAGAAGAAGAAATATATAGAATTGATCATTATTTAGGTAAAGATATGGTGCAAAACATTGAAGTGTTAAGATTTGCCAACGCGATGTTTGAGCCTTTATGGAATAATAAATATATTTCAAATATTCAAGTAACATCATCAGAATTATTAGGTGTTGAAGATCGTGGAGGATACTATGAATCTAGTGGTGCATTAAAAGATATGGTGCAAAACCATATGCTTCAAATGGTGGCTTTACTTGCCATGGAAGCACCTATTAGTTTAAAAAGCGAAGATATACGTGCCGAAAAGGTAAAAGTATTAAAATCTTTACGTAAATTAGAGCCAGAAGAAGTTAAACAAAACTTTGTACGTGGCCAATATGGTGAAGGTTATATTGATAATAAGCCAGTTAAGGCTTATAGAGATGAGGATCGAGTAGCAAATGATTCTAACACGCCAACGTTTGTGTCAGGTAAATTAATGATAGATAACTTTAGATGGGCTGGTGTACCGTTTTATATCCGTACAGGCAAACGTATGAAGTCAAAAACAATTCAAGTTGTAGTTGAGTTTAAAGAAGTTCCAATGAATTTATATTATGAATCAGATAAGCTGTTAGATTCTAACTTATTAGTCATTAATATCCAACCAAATGAAGGTATTTCACTGCATTTAAACGCTAAAAAAAGCATCCAAGGTATCGAAACTGAACCAGTTCAACTATCTTATGCAATGAGTGCTCAAGATAAAATGAACACAGTTGATGCGTATGAAAACTTACTTTTTGATTGTCTAAAAGGAGATGCGACTAACTTCACGCATTGGGAAGAATTAAAATCAACATGGAAATTTGTCGATATCATTCAAGAAGAATGGACATTAAATGACCCTGTATTTCCTAATTATGAATCTGGAACTAATGGTCCGCTTGAAAGCGATTTATTATTAAGCCGAGATGGTAATCACTGGTGGGACGATATTCAATAAAAACATAAAGAGCAGCATATCGTTTTATGTATTCGAGTGCTGTTCTTTTATTTTTAAATTAATGTGACCGTAATTGGTGTATATTTAGTGAAATTATTGTAAAATATAATGTAATGATTGAAATTTATTGGAGTGAAAGTTTTGGACGTTATTAAGCAGCTACAACAGGCCATTGTTTATATTGAAGACCGCATTACCGAGCCGTTTAATTTGCAGGAATTAAGTGATTACGTTGGTCTTTCACCTTACCATCTCGACCAATCATTTAAAATGATTGTGGGTTTATCTCCATCAAATTATGCTCAAGCAAGAAAAATGACACTTGCAGCAGAAGATATGATACAAAATTCATCACGTCTTGTTGATGTTGCAAAAAAGTATCAATATGCTAATGCAAATGATTTTGCAAATGATTTTAGTCGTTTTCATGGTCTCTCACCTATTCAAGCATCTACTAAAAAAAATGAACTTAAAATTCAAAAAAGAGTATACATAAAATTATCTACAACAGAGCGTGAACCATTTCCCTATAGATTAGAAGAAACCAGCGATATTGCGCTGGTTGGGCATGCACGATATATTAATACAAACCAACTATCCAATCCATTTAATGTTCCAGACTTTTTAGAAGATTTATACCTTGATGGTAAGATTAAAGATTTATTAAAGTATAATAATATAAGCCCTTATGAATTATTTGTCATTAGTTGTCCTTTAGACAACGGGTTGGAAATATTTGTCGGCGTTCCAAGTGATCGATACCCGATGCATTTAGAAAGTAGACGCTTACCTGGTCGTCATTATGCAAAGTTTAATCTGCACGGTGAGATAGATTATGCTGTAAATGAAGCATGGCATTTTATTGAAACGAGTTTGCAATTAACATTGCCTTATGAACGAGATAGCCTTTATGTCGAGATATATCCACATGAGATATCTTTTGAACAGCCAACTAAAATTCAACTTTGGTTACCAATACAACAAGAAACATATCATGTAGATTCAGAAGATGAAATAGAATAATGTGACAAACGACAAGTCTGGGACATAAAGTTCTTGGACAAATAAAAAAGCAATTTCTATTGAAAATAATATAGGAACTGGCTTTTTTAAGTATGTTGATGTGAAATTACGTATAAATGAGATGTATTTTTGCAAGACCCTTTGCGGTACAGAATTCATAATGAATTCGTAGTCCCGCTCCGGCAAGGTTGACTAGGATTGAAAAAGCTTGGTATTAGCGTATTTTCAATCCAGTCAACTACTGCCAATATTATAGTGGTCAAACTAAAGTTCTGCAACAAAACATTCATATGGTTGGACTCTTTCCAGAATTACTTCACTTGGATAATTGTGTAATTTAATCTTGGCATGCGTAATATCAAATGGTAAATTAAGTTTTGCTTCAGTTTTTGTTAAATTAGCTGCTACTACAACAGTTTTATCTCCAAGTGTGCGTGTGTATGCAAATATTTTAGAATTAACAGCATCTACTAAATCAAATTGACCATAAGTATAAATGTCATCAGATTTTTTTAATTTAATTAATTTTTTATAAAAATTCAATACAGAATGTTCATTACTTAATTGCTCTTTAACATTGATCGTTTTATAGTTAGGATTGACTGGAAACCATGGTTGCCCTTCTGTAAATCCACCATTCACACTATCATCCCATTGCATTGGTGTACGCGCGTTATCACGATTTTCCATTTTATACTTGTCTAGTAGTTTTTCAACGTCTCCACCTGACTTTTTCACAATTTGATATTCATTTTTTACAGCTATATCATTAAATGTCTCTATGCTTTCAAATGGATAGTTGGTCATACCTATTTCTTGTCCTTGATAGATAAATGGTGTACCTTGTTGTAAGAAATAAACTACAGCGTGGCTTGTCGCCGACTCATACCAATATTTTTCATCATCTCCCCATGTTGAAACTCTACGTGGTTGGTCATGATTTTCAATAAATAATGCATTCCACCCTATGCCTTCGAGACGTTTTTGCCAATGATTTAAGACATTTTTGTAGGCGTTGACATTAAATTTTTGATCTCCTGTTGACCATAATCCGAGATGTTCAAATTGAAAAATCATATTAAATTTTCCTTCGTCCTCGCCTACCCATTCTTCTGCATTATCTGGATTAACACCATTTGCTTCACCCACTGTCATAATATCATAATGACTCAAAGATTTATCTTTCATTTCCTGAAGCCACGCTTGTATACCTGGTTGATTCATATCAACATCAAAGGCAGGTGCATAGGATTTACCAATTGGAACTGGTAAATCCCCTGCTTCAAATGTTTTCTTAATATGAGTAATTGCATCAACTCGAAATCCATCAATTCCTTTATCAAACCACCAATTCATCATGTCGAATATGGCTGTTCTTACTTCAGGATTATGCCAATTTAAATCGGGTTGTTTTTTACTAAATAGATGGAAATAATATTGTTGTGTTTGAGTATCATATTCCCAAGTAGATCCATTAAAGATACTTTCCCAGTTATTTGGCTCTGAACCGTCTTCTTTAGGATCTCGCCATATATACCAATCGCGTTTGGGGTTATTCTTGCTTGATTTTGATTCTATAAACCATGGATGCTCATCAGAAGTATGATTAACGACTAAGTCTAAAATCAATTTCATATCACGTGCATGAATTTCATTTAACAGTTGATCAAAGTCAGACATTGTACCAAATTCATCCATGATTGCTTGATAATCACTTATATCATACCCATTATCATCATTAGGTGATTGATACATTGGACTTAACCAAATGACATCAATGCCTAAATCTTTTAAGTAATCTAATTTAGCAATGAGACCGGGTAAATCCCCGATACCATCATTATTACTGTCATTAAAGCTTCTAGGATACACTTGATATGCGACCGCTTCTTTCCACCAATTTCTTTTAATTGACATAGTACCTACTCCTTTATATTTATTTGAGTTGATTGACGTTGAATGATTGATGTTGGTATATAGATGTTTTGATTTTCTACATTAGATACTTGTTGTTGTGCTAATAGATTAATGATTTGTGTTGCAGCAGTTTGTCCTAAACATTCTGTATTTATATTGATACACGTTTGTGGGGGTGAAGCACTTTCGGTTATAAATGAATAATTAAATGTTGCAGTGCCTATATCTTTTGGAATAAACACATGATTATCATATAACACGCTTAAAAGATGTAGATTAAGCATTGCATCTGAAGTGATAATAGCATGAGGTAATTGCTGTAAGCATAATAAGTATTTGACAAATTGTTGTAAATCTAGGCGCTGATTTGATATGTTGTGCACTTTGGGATATAAACTCGCATCGATCATTGCTTGTTGATAGCCAATTGTTCGATCTGCGGAAACTGCATAATTACCTTTTTCGGACAAAAATAGAATATCTTGATAGCCTTGTAGGATTAACCAATCAGTTAGTTTATATGCTGCTTCAATATTATCATTATCAATATGGATGACATCATTTTTATTATAATTTTTACCAATAACAACAAACGGTATACCTAGATTAACTAATAATTGAAAGATAGGATCATTTTCTTTGGAATAAAGTAATATAAATCCATCCACCTTTTTGCTATCTATAAAATATTGAACCTCTTTTAACAAATCTTCTTCATTATTTGAAACTGTTGTATTGGTAGCATAATTAAATTGATTACATGTGTTACTTATGCCAGTAATCACATCATTATAGAATGGATTTTGGCGCAATAGATTTGTTTCACTTTTGAAGATAAGACCGATTGTGTTTGTTTTTTTAGTTATAAGTGTACGTGCAGCTTGATTAGGGAAGTAATTTAATTCATCCATCGCTGTTTGTACCTTTTGGATAGTGGCTAAACTAATTTTCTTGTTACCTTTAATGACTCTTGAAACAGTTGATGGTGAGACATTTGCATACCTTGCCACGTCTTTAATTGTTACCGTAAAATCACCTCTTTTATAGTAAGCGCTTTCAATAGAAATTCTATAACATTTAATAGGTAAAAGTAAAATAATTATGCAAACGTTTGCACAGAATGATAAGAAGGGAGCGGGACTACGAATTCATAATGAATTCTGTCCCGCTCCGGCAAGGTTGACTAGGAATGACAAAAGCTTAGTGTAAGCTTATTTTCAATCCAGTCAATAGTTCATAGCCAATAACATACTAATATCCTAGACTCTTAAATATTATTCTTCAACCCATTGTGTATGGAATACGCCTTCTTTGTCTTTACGTTCATAAGTATGAGCGCCAAAGTAATCGCGTTGAGCTTGGATTAAGTTAGCAGGTAAGTTCTCTGAACGATAACTATCATAGTAATTAATACTAGCTGAGAAACCTGGTGTAGGCACGCCATTACGAACACCTGTAGCTACGACATCTCTTAATGCATCTTGATATTCAGTTACAATACCTTTAAAGTAAGGGTCTAATAATAAATTTTGTAATTCTGAATTATTATCATATGCATCTTTAATTTTTTGCAAGAATTGTGCACGGATGATACAACCTTCGCGCCAAATCATAGCTAAATCGCCCAATTTAAGATTCCATTCGTTTTCTTCACTTGCTTTGCGCATTTGAGCAAAACCTTGAGCATAAGAACAAATTTTACTCATATATAATGCTTTACGAATTTTTTCTAAGAATTCATCTTTGTCACCGTCAAATGTAGCGTTTGGTCCATTTAATAATTTGGAAGCATTGACACGTTCTTCTTTTATGGATGAAATAAAACGAGCAAATACTGATTCTGTAATAATTGTTAATGGAATACCCAATTCTAACGCGTTAATCGATGTCCATTTACCAGTTCCTTTTTGGCCAGCAGTATCAAGAATTTTTTCTACTAAAGCATCATGACTTTCGTCTAATTTTGTAAAGATATCTCCAGTGATTTCGATTAAATAGCTTTCTAATTCACCAGCATTCCAATCTTTGAATGTTTTCGAAATCTCTTCATGTGACATACCTAATAGGTCTTTCATCATAGCATAACTTTCCGCGATTAATTGCATATCGGCATATTCAATACCGTTATGGACCATTTTCACGTAATGACCTGCACCATTAGGCCCAATATATTCTACACAAGAAGCACCGTCTTTAGCTTTCGCAGCTATAGCATCTAAAATATCACTTACTTTATTGTATGCTGCTTCTTGTCCACCAGGCATCAAAGAAGGACCAGTAAGAGCCCCTACTTCTCCACCAGATACACCCATGCCTATGAAATTAATGCCGCTTTGGGCTAACGCTTTATTTCGACGAATCGTATCTTGGTAATTTGTATTTCCTCCGTCAATAAGAATATCATCATCATCTAATAAAGGTAACAAACTATCTATAGTTGCATCTGTAGCAGGACCAGCTTTTACCATGAGTAAAATTTTACGAGGTTTTTCTAGGGAATTAACAAACTCCTCTAAACTATAAGTTGGATGAATATTTTTTCCTTTTGATTCTTCTACCATTTCATCCGTTTTTTGTCTAGAACGGTTAAACACAGAAACACTGTAACCGCGTGATTCTATATTCCACGCCAAGTTTTTCCCCATTACTGCCAAACCTACTACACCGATTTGTTGTGTCATATTACTTACCTCTCTTGTTCAATTTTTCATTAGTATTGTATCATATATTATGAGTATACTTCATCTTACATAAACTTACTTAGCTACATTTTCAACGATTTTAATTAGTTGCTCAGTTAATTGACATAAAGCAGTCACTGAAATTCTTTCTGATGTAGTGTGGATGGCTTCATAACCAACGCCTAATATCACAGTAGGAATGCCTAACATATTGATTATACTTCCGTCTGAACCGCCACCTGAAATTACAGTATCTCCAGATAAGCCTAATGCATGGGCACTATTTACAGCAATTTGAGTGACAAGTGCGTCGTCGGGAATTTTAAAACCAGGATAACTTTTTACTACATTTACTTCAGCAGCGCCACCCAATGCTTTAGCTGTAGATTCAAACGTTTCTTTCATATGATGTATTTGTTGTTTGATCATTGTATCGGAATGAGATCTTGCTTCTGCCTCTAAAACAACTTCGTCAGCAACAATATTTGTAGCAGCGCCACCATGAAATTTACCAATATTAGCTGTAGTCACATTATCAATTTGGCCTAATTTCATCTTACTAATTGCTTTTGCAGCAATATTAATCGCGCTAACACCTTTATTAGGAGTGCTTGCATGCGCTGTTTTACCTTTAATGATTGCCTCTAAAAGCATTTGAGTAGGTGCACCAGTTACGGTTGTGCCAACATCTACACTGGCATCTACAGCAAAACCATAATCAGCATCTAAAAGACTGTCATCAAGTGCTTTAGCTCCTAATAATCCTGATTCTTCCCCTACGGTAATAATGAATTGAATTTGTCCATGTAAAATATTGTGTTCTTGGATGTGCCGAATCATTTCTATAATAGCTGCTAATCCTGCTTTATCGTCAGCCCCTAAAACCGTAGTGCCATCAGAATAAATATAGCCGTCTTCTTTAATTTCAGGTTGAATATTTACACCAGGAACGACGGTATCCATATGACTCGTAAAATAAATTTTATCAACATCTCTATTCGTAATATTACTTGGTAATGTACAAATTAAATTGTTTGCACCTAAACCATCATGCTGACTGGCTTGATCTTCAATTACATTTAACCCTAATTGTTTTAATTTAGTTTTTAATATGGGTTGAATTACTGATTCATGACCCGTTTCTGAGTCGATTTGTACCAATTCTAAAAATGTATCAACTAATCGCGATTGGTTAATCACCTTGCCCACTCCTTCTTCTAAAACTTATGATTATAGTTTAACTGACTTGAGTTAACAGAGAAAATATAATGATTGCCATTTTGAAGTAAATCATATAAGGTTATTTTATATATAAATTTTATAACATTATCATACAGTGTTAAGGAGCGTTTCAATTGAATAACAAAGTTTTAAGAGTTATTATTATCGTCATGTTGGTTGCAGTTGTGGCAGCATTATTATTAACAAGTTTAGTGCCATTTATGCAATAAAATACAGGCATGTTGTAATGACATTGTGTCATGCAAGCATGCCTGTATTTATTATAATTCACTATGTAAGCGCAATGAGCCGAATTGTGATTTTATTTGTAAATAATCCTCTAATTCATTTAAAATCTGAATTAAACTTGAACGTGAATTTAATGCTTTATGTGTGGTTGGTAAAGGCAATTCATTTAATGTGAGTCTGATTTCATATAAAGAATGTAAGCGCAATACTGTATAGTCGTTGCTATTGACATTTTCACCAATTTCATACAATAAATGTGAGACTCTTTTAGCTATTGGATCGTTTATTTCAACATTTTGAAGGTGTGCGTGTATACGTTTTAATAACTCAAGTTGTTCTTGTCGCATATCAAAATAGTGATAGTATGAATTTTCATTACGTACAAAATGATTTTTTACATCTCTAAATGCGATTGACTTTCCTTTGCTAATATCTAACTGTAATTGCTTGAAATTCAATTTAATAATCTCATTTGATGATTTACATAATTGGCTAAATTTTAAAAAGACTTCTTTAAATTCTTGTTCAATTTTAGCTTTATAACGCATTAAATCTTTATCTAAACTTGGCATAATTAAATTCATAATAAAAGCAATACCAAGACCAACACATAAAAGCTGGATTTCATTGAAAATTAAATGAAGGTTAATTGCTTTAGCATTAAAGACATGAAGTAAAATAACGCAACTGGTAACGACACCTTCTTGTACTTTTAACATCACGGTAACAGGAATAAATAACATAACGATTAAACCTAGAATAACTGGTGTTTGACCTAATAAACTGAAGATAGCAGAACCAATAAATAAAACTAAGATACAGGATATAAATCGAGATACTATCGCTTGAACCGAATGCATTTTTGTATGTTTGATGCACAACACAATAAGGATAGCACTTGAAGCATAATTATCAAGTCCTAGCCATTTTGCTAGAATGACTCCGAGAGTAATACCTACAGCTGTTTTCAGTGTTCTAAATCCAATCTTATAAGGATTTAACTTTAACATGTGTAAGCACCAATTATCTTTCTTCGCAGTACTTATCGAATAACGCTTGTAATTGATTGATGACATCCATAACATCATGTCCTTCAATTTGATGACGTTCAATCATTTCAGTGATTTTACCGTTTTTAATAAGTGCAAAAGATGGACTAGATGGTGCATAGCCTTCAAAATAATCTCTTGCTTTTTGTGTTGCTTCCTTATCTTGACCAGCAAATACCGTAACAAGACGTTGAGGCAATTTATCATAATGTAATGCGTGTGAAGCTGCTGGACGAGCTACGCCTCCTGCACAACCACATACAGAATTCACCATCACTAATGTGGTTCCTTGTTGTTGTAATACTTCATCAACCTCTTCTGCAGTTGTTAGTTGTTGATAGCCAGCTTGTTCAATTTCACTGCGGGCTTGATTAACTACATCGTTCATATATAAATCAAAATTTAAATCCATATGATTCACCTTTCATTTTAAAAAGACTTTCCTTTATTCTACTAATATTGACAGCAATCTTCAATAAGCTTGTTTACTCGAAATGATATAACACAAAAAGCATGAAAACAAAATCAAAGTTGACTACGTTTTCATGCCTGCAAAATATTAATAAATATTTGTTGTCTCTATCGTATATTGTTCAATGCGTTTTTTAACGTGTGACATAAACTTACCTGTTTGTACCCCATCAAGTATTCTATGATCAATTGAAATACATAAATTTACCATGCTTCTAACAGCTATCATATCATCAATAACTACAGGTTTTTTAATGATTGATTCAACTTGTAAAATGGCTGCTTGAGGATGATTGATAATACCCATAGAAGAAACAGAACCAAATGTACCTGTGTTATTTACAGTAAATGTACCGCCTTCCATGTCAGCTTGTGTTAATTTTTTTGTCCGTGCTTTATTTGCTAAATCATTAATTTCTCTAGCAATACCTTTAATTGATTTTTCATCCGCGTGTTTAATCACTGGGACATATAACTTATCATCATCAGCTACTGCTATAGAAATGTTTATGTCTTTATGAATGATGATGTCTTCACCGTCCCAACTACTATTAAGAATAGGATTTGCTTTTAAAGCGTCTGCCACGGCTTTTACAAAGAATGCAAAGAACGTTAAGTTATAACCCTCTTTTTCTTTAAAGTTATTTTTATAATGATTTCTTGTTTGAACTAAGTTTGAAGCATCTATTTCAACCATCATCCAACCGTGTGGTATTTCTGTTACACTAGTTACCATATTTTGCGCGATGGCTTTTCTGACACCGTTGACAGGAATACTTGATGGTTGCAATGACTCAGTCTTAGAAGTTGTATTTCTAGTTGCTGTCGTAGCTTTAGTTTGTTGCTTTTCTTGACTTGTGTTATCGTTGTGTTGTTGAATATATTTTAAAATATCTTTCTTGGTTACACGTCCCTCAAATCCTGTACCTATTACTTGTGTTAAATCTACTTGATGTTCAGCAGCTAATTTGAATACTACAGGTGAAAATCGACCGTTATTATTTTTTGCGTCTGTATCTTGTGATTTATAAGAATTTAAGGCATTTTTTGCAGACTGAGATTCAGTTACGTTATTTTGAGATTTATCATCAATATGGTTATTTGTTTCTCCATGTGTCTCAATACGACAAATAATTGAATCAACGGCAACTGTTTCACCTTTATCAACAAGTATTTCAGTAATTGTACCTGATACTGTTGAAGGGACTTCAGCAGTGACTTTATCTGTGATAACTTCACATAGTGGCTCATATTCATCTACTGAATCTCCAACTGAGACTAACCACGTTTCTATTGTACCTTCATGTACACTTTCACCTAACTTTGGCATTTTTACATCCATTTTTATACACTCCTTAAAATGACGCAAGTTCACGCATTTTCGCTTCAATTTTTTCAGGATTCATCATTACTTCGTTTTCTAAAGAGGGTGAAAATGGCATTGAAGGTACATCTGGACCAGCTAATCTCATGATAGGTGCATCTAAATCAAAGAGACAGTTTTCAGCTATAATTGCTGCGACCTCTGACATAACACTTCCTTCTAAATTATCCTCTGTGACCAACAAGATTTTGCCATTTTGTTTTGCATGTTGAATGATTGTTTCCTTATCTAATGGATATATGGTTCTTAAATCGACAACTTCAACACTAATGCCATCTGCTGCTAATATATCAGCTGCTTGCAGACAATAATTAACACATAATCCGTATGTAAATACAGTTATATCTTGTCCTTCTCTTTTTACATCTGCTTTTCCAAGTGGCACCGTATAATAGCCTTCAGGAACTTCTTCTTTTAAAAAACGATAAGCTTTTTTATGTTCGAAGAATAATACTGGGTCATTAGATGCAATGGATGATAATAATAATCCTTTAGCATCATAAGGGGATGATGGTATAACAACTGTTAATCCAGGCGTTGAAGCAAAAATACTTTCGATGCTTTGCGAGTGATACAAACCACCATGAACACCTCCACCAAAAGGTGCGCGAATTGTGATAGGACAATTCCAATCATTATTGGATCGATAGCGCATTTTTGCTGCTTCACTAATAATTTGATTTGTAGCTGGTAAAATAAAGTCTGCAAATTGAATTTCAGCAATTGGTCGTTTACCTAAAGCTGAAGCACCAATCGCAGTACCTACTATATTTGATTCGGCTAAAGGTGTATCAATTACACGTTCAACACCATATTTTTCTTGTAAGCCTTTTGTTGCACCGAAGACACCACCCTTAACACCTACATCTTCACCAAGAATAAAGACATTTTCATCCTTTTCCATAGCGATATCTTGAGCTTGTAGAATAGCATCTAAATAAGATAATTTAGCCATTTTGACTACTCCCTTCTTCATATACATGTGTGTAAGCTTCTTCTACATTAGGGTAGTCTGCAGCTTCGGCATCTTTAGTTGCTTGATTGATGATATGTTTATGTTCATTTTCTATTTTATCTAACCATGTTTGATCAATAATGCCAGTGTCCAGTAAGTAAGATTTAAATTTTACATTACAGTCATTTGCTTTTAATCCCTCTTTAATACTTTTACTGCGATACTGATCGTCATCGTCAGAAGAATGCGGTGTCATTCGAGCTGTAACGGCTTCTATTAACGTTGGGCCATCACCATTTAATGCACGTATTCTAGCTTCTTTCATGGCAGCATAAACAGCAATTGGATCGTTACCATCAACTGTAATCCCTTTTATACCATAGCCTATTGCCCTATCTGATAATTTTTCGGCAGCGTATTGTAATGAATCAGGCACTGAAATTGCATATTTGTTATTGATAATAACACACACTAAAGGCAACTTATGCACACCAGCAAAGTTTAGACCTTCATGGAAGTCACCTTGATTAGTACTTCCTTCACCGATAGTTGCCACAGCTATATTTTCTTTTTTATCCATCTTCAGTGCTAGCGCTGCACCAGCTGTATGTGGAATTTGAGTCCCTACAGGAGAACTTTGGGAAAGCATACCTTTTGCTTTATAGCCATAGTGGGCAGGCATTTGTTTCCCTCCAGAGTTAACATCATCTTTTTTACCAAATGAATTTAACATAATTTGATAAGGGCTCATACCCATATACGTTACAAAAGCTAAATCTCGATAATAAGGTGAGGAAATATCTCCTTCTTTAAGTGCGTAAGCCATACCAATTTGAGTCGCTTCTTGCCCTTGACCACTGACAACAAAAGGTATTTTACCAGCTCGATTTAATAACCATAAGCGCTCATCTACTTTTCTTCCTAAATCCATTCCTTTAAAAATGGCTTTTAAATCATCTTCGGTTAATCCGACAGATTGATAATCTTTCATTGTATTTCCTCCTAATTAAACGTGAATAGCTCTATTCTCTATTTTCAATCCTGCTTCCATCAATATTTCTGACATGGATGGATGTGCATGTGTTGTTAATCCTAATTCTAACGCAGAACCATTCATAAATTGTAATAATGCAGCCTCATTAATTAGTTCGGTAACATGTGTTCCAAACATTTGTATACCAATGATTTCCTTATCATCTGCACGAACTATAACGTCGATAAATCCAGCTTGATTGTCCGCTGACACTATCATTGCTTTACCATTTGCACGAAGTGGTAATGTATAGCGTTCGAATTCAATATCTTGTACTGTTGCATCATTATCATTCATTCCTATAGAAGCGATTTCTGGGTATGTATATACACATTTAGGCATTAATTGATAATCTATAGGAATAGGATTATGTTCAAACATATGTTCTACGGCAACGATACCTTCTTTCGAGCCAACATGTGCGAGTTGTAATTTACCTATACAATCTCCGGCTGCATATATATGTTGTTCTTCAGTTTGTTGAAATTTATTGATATTTATATAACCTGCATCATTACAAGTGATCTTAGTGTTGTTTAACCCAATATCTAAAGTGTTAGGTTTACGACCAACTGCAACTAACACTTTATCAACATTAATTATTTGGTTATCCTTCAATGTAAAATCGATTTTTTCTGTTGTAATATTAACTGTATCTTTAGTTAATTCTACATTTAAATGAAAATGTACACCACGTTGTTCTAATGCTTTTTGAATGGCTTGAGAAATACGCTCACTCTCAGTAGGCAGTACGCGAGATGATGATTCAATTACATGTACATGAACACCTAAATCAATCATAAGTGAAGCAAATTCTAAACCAATGACACCAGCACCAATAATGGCTATGCTGTGAGGTAATGTATCTAGATTCAATACATCATCACTCGATAATACAGTGTGATGATCAAAAGGTAAAAATGGTAATTCTGTTGGTCTAGAGCCAGTTGCGATAAGTACAAATTGATTTGTCAGTAATTCTGATTGCCCATCAGTATATTCTACGGAAATCGTTCCACTTTGAGGTGAGAATATTGAACTCCCTAAAATTCGGCCAGTTCCATTAAAAATATCAATATGATTTTGTTTCATTAAATGCTGAACACCTTGGAACATTTGATTAACTATTTGCGTCTTCCGTTGCATAATTTTGTTGAAATCAATGGAAAAATCATTAATTTTTATGCCATATTCACTACTTTGTGTAACTGTATGTGCAACTTCGGCAGATTTCAATAAAGATTTGGTTGGTATGCATCCTTTATGCAGACAAGTACCACCAAGCAATTGTCGTTCAACAATTGCTACTTTTTTACCAAGTTGTGATGCCCTAATTGCGGCAACATAACCTGCAGTTCCACCGCCTAACACGACTAAATCATATTGGTTTTTTGACATTGATAAAACTCCCGTCTTTACAACTTCATTTTTAACTACGCATTTATGAAGTTCAATGACTTTTAAATATAGTTATATATTAATTTCACTAAATCATTTTACAACATGTAATTTAACAAAATGAAGAATTATTCTTTATTTTGATATTTATTTACTCTTAAAGCTATAAAACTCAAAAATTATTTGCGTACTGTATAGTTTATGTTTTTGTTTAACTTAAACTTATAGCTAAATGAATTGAATCGATAATTGTTTGTAATTGATCAGATCTTGATGTATAGGAAATTGGTATTGCTGCTCCAAGTAGAATACTCGCTACTTGAGCATGACCTATCAATGTGAATGATTTATAAATGGCATTACCAACATCTATATCAGGAACAAGTAATGCATCAACTTCACCAGCTACCTCAGACATTTCATTTTTTTGAATAGCAATATTTTTGTCAATAGCATTATCCAAAGTGATTGGACCATCTACGGTAATAAAGCGTTCGTTCATTTTAGCAAAGTGCTCTTTTAATTTTGCGGCATCAATCGAAGACGAGATTTTCACAAAAGGTTGGTTAACCGATGATAAAATGCCAATATTAAAATGATCATACTCCATTGATTGCGCAAAACGTTTCAAATTAAAAATTGTGTTTATTTTTGTTTTATATTCCGGAAAACGTTGATATACGACATCACTTAAAACTAACGTCTTATAATATTGTGGTAAATCAAAACAAGCAATGTGATTAAATGATTGAGAAGCATTGCCAAATGCTTGTGTTAAAAACTTTTTAAAACGGGTTGTAGATATATTGCCTTTAACCAAAATGCTTGTTGAATCTTTTTCCAAATCTTGGCTACAAGAATAAAATAAATCTCGCAAATTATCATTTAATTTAAAGTGAATACGTCTTAATAATTGAATATCTAAATCATAAGAACGTATTAACTCGGAAGCATCCTCAATATCATATATATAAATATGTGCGTGTGTCGTTTTTAAAAGATTAATAATTGCAGCAATATATTTTTCTTCATTTGCAAATAAAATTCTTATATTTCCAGTAAAATTTTCTTTTTTCTGAATCAATTGTTTATAATGCATACGACTCAGCTCCACATCATTATTATTATGTTTAAGTTTGACGTTGATTTTGTGATATCATTTCTTTTGCATTTTCACGTGTTAAATCAGTAACATGTGCACCCGAGATCATGCGCGCGACCTCATTAATACGTTCTTCATTTTTTAACTCTTTCACATGTGTTGTTGTGCGACTATCATCCGAGGCTTTACTTATTAATAGATGGTGATCACTCATAGAAGCTACTTGTGGCAAATGCGAAATACATATAACTTGTATATAAGAAGCGATATCTTGCATTTTTTCTGCCATTTTTTGAGCAGCTTGTCCTGAAACACCTGAATCTACTTCGTCAAACAAAATAGCTGTTTGACCTCTTGATTTAACAAAAATACTTTTTAGTGCAAGCATGATACGTGATAATTCACCGCCTGAAGCAACTTTATTTAAGCTTTTTAATGGTTCTCCTTTATTAGGACTTATTAAGAACTCTACAAACTCAATACCGTCTTGATTCGGTTCTTCAAGTGGTTGAAAGGCAATTTCTAAATTTGCATCTTTCATTTGTAAATTGCGAATTTCCGCAACAATATGATCTCTTAATTCAAGAGCAACATTTCGTCGTTCCTTAGATAACTGTTGTCCTTTATCATAAACCCTATCTTTAAGTATGTTAATCTCTTCTTTTAGTTGTGCCGTACTTTCTTCGTAGTTTTCAATTTTTGAAATTTCATGTTCGAGCTTACTTTGATAAGTGATCAAACTAGGAATATCCTTGCCATACTTTCGTTTTAAATTATTTAATAAATTCATTCTAGATTCTGCTTCATTTAATACTTGCTCATCAAATTCTGTATTAGTCATGTCATCATATAGCTCGTGTTTAGCATCTTCTAAAGTATAGTAGAATTGATCTACTTCCTCTTTAAGTTTTTGGTATTTATTTGGCAAAATGTCATTAATAACTTGTAATTGATTGCTAAACTCATATAAACGATCGGTTATGGCATTGTCATCTGTTAATGTAATATGAGCGTTATTTAGTGCAATGCTTAACTTTTCAGAATTTTGAATACGATTAATGTCACTTTCTAGTTGTTCTTCTTCATCTTCTTTTAATTGAGCTTCTTGTAATTCTTCATACTGAAACTTCATTAAGTCTAAACGTTGCAGTAGTGCTTGATCAGCAGATTCAAGCTCTTCAAGTTCTTTTTGTTTCTGTTTATAAGAACGAAATATGTCTTGATACTGCTCTTTTAACTTTAAGTATTTATCTTCGGCATAATCATCAAGTAATTTTAAATGATATTTTTGCTTTAATAAGGATTGCGTTTCATGTTGACCATGTATATCTAATAATTCTTGCATAACTTTACGTAAATCTTGAAGGGTAACGGTTTGATTATTTAAGCGACAGATACTTTTACCAGAGCTAAATATTTCACGTTTCACTAACAAAAAATCTTCATCGATATCTATGCCAAGTTCGGAAAGTATCGAAATGGCTTCAATGCTATTATCTATGTCGAAGATACCTTCAATAATGGCTTTCTTTTCGCCATGACGCACAAAGTCGGATGACGCTCTCATACCAATTAATTGTCCTATGGCATCAATAATAATAGATTTTCCAGCACCTGTTTCACCACTCAAAACAGTTAGTCCATCAGAAAATTGAATTTCTAATTCGTCAATGATGGCAAATTGTTTGATTGATAAATTCTGTAGCATACATTCATCGCATCCTTATAATAAGTTAAAAATTCGAGATTTAATCTCATTACTAGCATTTTCATCTCTACAAATGAGTAAACATGTGTCATCGCCACAAATTGTTCCTAGCACTTCTGGCCAATCAATTTGATCCAGAATGGCACCAATCGATTGTGCATTGCCTGGTAATGTTTTTAAAACTAAAAGATTACCAGTACCTTCTATATTTACAAATGAGTCCATAAGGTATCTTCCCAATTTTTCAAGCGGATGATATCTTCTATCGTTAGGCAAGCTATAAACATAATGACCTGATGGTGCTGGAACTTTAATAAGTTGTAATTCTTTAATATCTCTTGAGACAGTAGCTTGTGTTACATTGAGTTCATATTCATTCAAACGTTTAACTAATTCATCTTGAGTTTCTATTTGTTCGTTTGAAATAATTTCTCTTATTTTTATATGTCTTACAGATTTTTTAGCCAATATGAACACCTCTATTTACGAATATTTATACATTTATCTTATCACAATGCTAAAAGAACTACTACTAATGCTATTATGAATAGATATTTGAATTTGAACATAAAATAGTGTGAGTGTGTTGTGTACAAATGATTGACGAGAGATGTTTGATTCAAAATAATACGCTATTAACTAGAATATTTAGGTTGTGGCTAGAAAACCATTTATACATTTTGCAATTGTTTTGAATATTTATAAGTTGACTAGTTTCGTACAGAAAAACAACAAAAGGATACCCCTTTTGTTGTTATGTTATAATTGATTTTAATGATCACGTGTATAAAATAATTCAACGATATCTTTTAGCTGACTTATATCATAATCCTCTTTAAGTTGCTCAAGTTCATTTAGGGCAGCATTTTTATGCATTGTTAATTTTTCTTCGGCACCATCTTTTCCTAATAATGAGACATACGTACTTTTATGATTATCTATGTCGCTGCCAATTTTTTTACCTAATTTTGATTCTTCTCCATAAACATCAAGTAAATCATCTTTGATTTGAAACATTAATCCTAAATGTTGGCTAAATAAATTAAGATGCTCTGCAACATGCTCATTGACTTGAGCAATATCAGTTGCAGCCATGACAGCAAAGGTAAGTAACGCACCAGTCTTAGCTCTATGAATTTGTTCTAATGTTGAAATATCCACTGCCTGAGTCTCACTTTGCATATCAAGTGCTTGTCCACCGACCATGCCTAGATGACCACTTGCAAAAGCTAAACGTTGTATTAATTTAACTTTAATATCGTTATCAAGTTGAGTATCATTTGAAATGACATCAAAAGCTTTAGTTAATAGTGCATCACCTGCTAAAACTGCTTTCCATTCGCCAAATACTTTATGGTTAGTTAACTTACCACGACGATAATCATCATCATCCATAGCAGGTAAATCATCATGTATAAGCGAGTACGTATGTATCATTTCTAAAGCAGCTGCTGTAGCTAATCCTAATTGATAATCTTTGTTCAACATATCCAATGTAAGAAGAAGTAATAGCGGGCGAACGCGTTTACCCCCTGCATTAATTGAATATTGCATGCTTTCCTCAAGGTTTGTACCGAGCTTTGACTGAGGAATAAGATCGTCTAATACTTGGTTGACTTGTGAAATTAAGTCATTCTTCGATAGGTTCGTCATCATGATCTTCCTTTGATTCGTCTTTCATTAAATCATTCACTTTTTGCTCGGCTTCTTTTAAGGTAGTATCACAAGCAGCTGATAATGTCATGCCACGTTGATATAGGGCTAAAGATTCTTCTAACGACACCGTTTCATTATCTAATTTTGTAACGATATTTTCTAGTTCTTCCATCATTTGTTCAAAACTTTGCTGATCTTTACTCATTGTCACACCTTACTTTCTTAATAGTAGCTTCTACTTGACCATCTTTCATATTTAAAGTGATATCATCATTAACCGTTAAATCATGTGTGCTTGTCACAACTTGATTATCTTTGTGAATAATTGAATAACCTCGTAACATTGTATTGGTTGGGCTTAAATGATTAAGTTGTTCAACTTGATTATGCAATAATGTGCTAAATTGTTTTAACTGGTGCTGTATTATTTTTGTTAAATTGGTTTCAAGCTGATTCGTTTGTCGTTGTTCAGTTAATATATGCTGTTTGAAATTTTTGATGTTAAATCGTTGCTGTATTATTTGTAAATTTTGCTTTTGCTCTTTAAGCTTTGTAATTATTTTTAAATTTAACTGTTTTTCTAAATCATCACGTCGTTGTATCTGTTGATCGTACAATAATGAAGGTTGCTTAAATTTATAATATGATGAGATATGTTGTAATTGTTTGCGATGCTGTTTAATACGTTGTCTTATATATCGAGTTAATGTAAATTGTTGCTGTTTAATTTGTTGCATAAGATCATATTGATCTGGTGTTGCTATAACAGCAGCTTGTGTTGGTGTGGCTGCACGGATATCAGCAGCAAAATCACTTAAAGTAAAATCTGTTTCATGGCCAACTGCCGAAATAATAGGAGTTTGGCAATTATAAATTGCTCGAACAACTTCTTCTTCATTAAAGTTCCATAAGTCTTCAATAGATCCACCACCACGTCCAACGATAATTGTGTCAACATTTAAACTATCAGCATATCGAATTTTTTCAATGATATCTTGCTTTGCTTGTGTTCCCTGAACAAGTGTACTAATGGGAATCTTTTCGACTAATGGATATCGACTTTCTATTGTTGTTTGAATATCACGAATAGCTGCACCAGTGCTTGCGGTTAGAATGGCAATTTTTTTAGGATATTTTGGAATTGATTTTTTATATTGTTGGTCGAAAAGGCCTTCTTTAGTTAATTTCTTTTTCAATTCTTCAAGGCGTTGGTATAAATTACCTATACCATCTAATTGCATTTTATTGACATAGATTTGATAGTTGCCACGGCGTTCGTATACTGAGACGCGTGCCTCAATGAGCACCTCGTCTCCTTCTTTAGGATCGAAATTAATTTTCGCTGCGTTACCTTTAAACATCATTGCGCTAATAACACTATTTTGATCTTTAACATTGAAATAGAGATGGCCACTTGAATGACGTTTAAAATTTGATAATTCACCTTTAATTAATACAGATTGCAAATGTGGATCTTGATCAAACTTATATTTGATGTATTTAGTTAATGTACTGACACTTAAATATTCTGTCATAAATTATCACTCAATTACTGTTAATTTATATTGCTTAAAACACCATTGATAAATTTATAATGATCATCATCACTGAATTGCTTTGTAAGTTCCACCGCCTCATTTATGATCACTTTTGGTGGCGTATCACTATGCAGTAATTCAAATGTTGCCATTCTTAAAATAATACGATCCGTTTTTAATAAACGATTTAATGACCAATCTTTTAAATGAGGTTCAATTGCTTTATCCAATATTGGCTCATGGTCTTTCACACCAGTAACCAACCAATGGATAAAGGTGAAATCTAAGTCAGGATGATCATCTTTAATAAAATTTATCGCTTCACTAATGCTTAAATCACTATCTTTCATTTCGAGCTGGAATAGTGTTTGAAATGCTTGAGTTCTTGATTCTTTTCGACTCATAAATAACTCCTTCTATTGTGTGTCTTATTTCTCAACTGTAATATGTGTGATGTGCACATTAATTTGATTTAATTCAATTGCCGTCATTGTTTTTATAGAATTAAAGATAGCGGATTGAATGTTACTTGCCGCTTTGGAAATTTTAGTGCCATGTTTTAAAGAACAGTAAACATCAATGTTAATGCCTTCCTCTTTAGCATCTATTTTTAATAGTTTATTAAAGTTTTTATGGTTAATTTTTTCTAAGTTTGTATTTTTTAAGTCAGCAAAATGTCCTGATATACCTTCTACTTCAGACGTCGCTATAATGGCAATCACGGATAAAACTTCTGGTGCGATTTCAACTTTACCTAAATTTTTATTTGTATAATCTGCAACATTTACCATAAATCGTACCTCCTAATTAATTTTCATCAGACATGACATTGTTCTGTTCTAAGAATTTAGTATTAAATAAACCACTTTGGAAAATATCATTCGTTAATAATTTTAAATGGAATGGAATAGTAGTATCAATACCTAATACTAAATATTCACTTAAAGCTCGAATTCCTGTATTAATGGCTTCACGTCTTGTTGGTTCATGAACGATAAGCTTTGCAACCATAGAATCATAAAATGGTGGTATAGTATAGTTTGTATAGCATGCTGATTCAACTCTCACTCCAAAGCCACCTGGAGCTAAGTATTGTGTAATCTTTCCAGGTGATGGCATAAAATCTTTATATGGATTTTCAGCATTAATACGAAATTCAATGGCATGCCCATTAATTTTTATATCACTTTGTGTAAATGGTAATGCTTCACCCATGGCCACTTTTAATTGAAGTTTGACTAAGTCAATGCCTGTTACCATTTCAGTGACAGGATGTTCAACTTGAATTCTTGTATTCATTTCCATGAAATAAAATTGATCATCATCTAAATCATAAATAAATTCTACCGTTCCTGCATTTTCATAGTTAACTGCTTGTGCTGCTCTCACTGCAGCAGCACCCATTTCCTCTCTTTTAGCTTCAGTTAGAATAGGTGATGGGGATTCTTCAACTAACTTTTGCATGCGTCGTTGGATTGTGCAATCGCGTTCTCCAAGATGAACTACATGTCCAAATTGATCACCAATAATCTGAATTTCTATATGTCGGAAATTCTCTATGAATTTTTCAAGATATAATCCCCCATTACCAAATGCAGTCTCTGCTTCTTGTTGAGTCATCTTATATCCTTTTTCTAATTCTTGATCATTACGTGCGACACGAATGCCTTTGCCGCCGCCACCTGCAGTCGCTTTAATTATTACTGGATAACCAATATGATTAGCAATTTGTTTAGCATCATCAATCGACTGTAATAATCCTTCGCTACCTGGTACTACAGGTACATTTGCTGCAATCATTTCCGCTTTTGCTACATCTTTAATCCCCATTTTTTGGATAGATTCAAAGCTAGGTCCAATAAATTTTAATTGACAGGCTTCGCATAACTCAGCAAAGTCTCCATTTTCAGCTAAAAATCCATAACCTGGATGTACGCCATCACAGCCTGTTGACGTAGCAATTGATAAGATATTTGGAATATTTAAATAAGAATCTTTTGACTGAGTAGGACCAACGCAATATGCTTCATCAGCAATTTGAGTATGTAATGCGTCTTTGTCCCCTTCAGAATAGATTGCAACTGTTTGGATACCTAAATCATGGCATGCACGTATGATGCGTACGGCGATTTCACCACGATTTGCAATTAATACTTTTTTCATCATTTCACCTTAAATAACGGTTGGCCATACTCTACCATTTGTCCGTCTTCTACTAATATTTCTACGATTTCACCTGTAATCTCAGCTTGAATTTCATTGAATAATTTCATAGCTTCTAATATACAAACGGTTGAATCATTTGTAACTTTATCTCCGACTTGAACATAAGCTTCTTCTTCTGGAGAAGGTGACTTATAAAATGTGCCAACCATTGGTGCATTTATTGTATTATAGTTTTCATCTGAATGTGGTTTTTCAGCAGTAGCAGCATCGTTTTGACTAACAGGTGAGGCTGAGTTTGATTCACTTGATTGATAAACAGGTGCAGCTTGAGTTGTATATTGTGGTGTAATGATTTCAGTTTCTTTTTCTTTTTTTAGACTAACTATATTATCTTTTTCTTGAATGTTGATTTCAGTTAAGTTTGATTGATCAAGAATTTCAATTAATTCTTTGATTTCTTTAAAATTCATATGAATGACTCCTTAAGATTGTTTTCCTTTACTCGTATATTTTACTGGACTGCTAGAGTCAATTCAAGCAAGGGATGTTTATTACTATGAAAATCAAAATAAAAGTGAGCTAAGACAGTTTATGTTTGCCTCAGCTCAACTCATAATGATAATAGATGGCGTGCTAAAATAGCATTATTAATATGCACAAATAATGGTCTATATCGTGTGCTTAATTCAATGTTGTATTACAAGGACTATCCTCTTGAAATGTAGCTACCATCACCAGTATTAATAATTAAAGTGTCCCCTTCATTGACAAATAATGGGACGTTTAAAGTATATCCTGTTTCAACTGTGGCAGATTTAGTAGCACCAGTTGCAGTATCACCTTTAATACCTGGTTCAGTTTCAGTTACTACTAACTCAACTGTTTTAGGTAATTCAACTCCAATTGTTTCGCCTTCATAAGATTGAATTTGAACTTCCATGTTTGCTTTTAAGTAATTTAATTCATCTTTTAAATAATCTCCAGATAATTCAGTTTGGTCAAATGTTTCATTGTCCATAAATACATGGTTATCTCCGTCAGCATATAGATATTGCATACGACGATTTTCAATCATAGCTTGTTCGACTTTTTCACCAGCGCGGAAAGTTTTTTCTTGAATAGCACCTGTTCTTAAGTTACGTAATTTCGAACGAACAAAGGCAGAACCTTTACCTGGTTTTACATGTTGGAAGTCGATAACTTTCCAAATAGCATTATCTACAGAAATTGTTAAACCTGTTTTAAAATCATTAACCGAAATCATTCAGTTTCCTCCTCAATTATACGCTTTCTATAAAATAATAAGGTCTTTCGTACATTTAGTAAAGACTTCGCAGCCATTTTCTGTAATTAAAATGTCGTCTTCTATTCGAACACCACCAAGACCTTCAACATAAATACCTGGTTCAATGGTAACACAATTATTAACTTTTAATGTATTATTCGTGTTTTTTGATAACAAAGGCCCTTCATGAATGTCTAATCCGATACCATGCCCTAAAGAGTGACCAAACGCGTCCCCATAGCCATGCTTGTCAATATAATCTCTTGCCAAAGCATCAGCTTGTTGTGTGGTCATACCTGCTTTAATTTGATTGATTGCTAATTGCTGTGACTCTAATACAATATTGTATATTTCTTTCAATTGAGCTTTAGGTTTTCCTATGCCGAATGTACGTGTTATATCAGAACAATAACCATGATAATATGCTCCGAAATCTAAAGTAATCATATCCCCTTGCTCAATGATTTTATCACTAGCCACACCATGTGGTAATGCACCACGATAGCCCGATGCAACAATCGTATCAAATGATGGTCCATCTGCACCAAGATGTAGCATTTTACTTTCTAATAAAGCTTTTATTTCTTTTTCAGTCATGCCTGCTTTAGCGACGGTTAAAATATAATTATATGTATCGTCAACGATATGTGCTGCTTCTTTAATGAGGTCGATTTCAGCGGATGATTTTATTTCACGAATCGTTTCGATTTCATTTGCAATTGAACTAAAAGTAATCGTATTATCTTGTAATGATTTATAGGTATCGTAACTTACTAAATGCCCCTCGAAACCAATTATGGAGAAGCCCTTATCTAGTAGCACTTGTTTTACTTCTGTGATAAGATCATGCGTACGATTTATAATTTCAAAATCAGTTGCCTGTTCTGTAGCTTGTTTAATATATCTAAAATCTGTGATTAATATATTTTGTTGCTGACTAATAATTAAAGCGCCGCTTGTGCCAGTAAACCCAGATAAATATCTGCGGTTAAAATCGGATAATATCACAATAGCATCTAACTTTTTAGCATCTAATATCTGTTGGCGTACTTGGGATAATTTACTCATAATTAATCCTCCTTAGTTAACATTTGTAGTATTTTTATCTATACTTTAAAATGATAGCACAATAATTGGAGAAATAAAGTGATATTCAAACAGGGAGATACGTATGAAAAAAATAGTTTTGGCAATCGGTGCGTCGTTACTCTTAGCGGGTTGTGGATCTCAAAATTTAGGACCACTTGAAGATAAAACGACACAGTTAAGAGATGATAATCATCAGCTTAAATTAAAAATTCAAGAATTAAACAGTGAAGTTACATCAGAAAAAGAAAAAGTTAAAGCTTTAGAAAAAGATAAAAATAATAAAAAACAAGCAGCATCAAATAACCAAGAAGCTAAATTTCTTAAAGCTTCTGCTGAATATTATCAACAAATTACTAAGGCTATAGATATGTATAATAAACTTGATTTGACTAAAACTTCATCTAAGGTTAAAAAAGAGAACTTAGACAAATTAGATGAAATCGATAATAAACTTTCTGAAGCCTATTCAAATTATCAATCTTCTGTGAATGAGCATGATTTAAATAGTGATAATAAGAAAAAACATAAAGTTATCAAATCATTAAATAAAGATTTAACATCAGCTTTAGATGATATCAAATCTGGATATCAGTCAAAGGATACTAAGAAATTAAAAAAAGGACAATCAGAACTTGGACAAGTTAATTTAAGTGACAATCAAACAACAAAATAAGCAATGAATTATATCGAGGAGTTTTAATGTGAAAAATTTTATATTTTATCTTGTTCTAGCTATAGCAGCTATAGGATTAATCTTGAATTTTAATGTATTCGTAGTTTCATTTGCCAAGACAATTTTTGGGCTTATCATTATCATCATAATTATTTATTTAATTTACTATTTCTTCTTTTTGACTGAGGATCAGCGCAAATACCGTCGTGCTGTAAGAAAATATCGAAAAAGACATCGTAAATAAGTACAATAAAACAGGGTCTGGGACATTAAGTTCTTAAACAATATAAAAAAGACAATTTCTATTAAAATTATTTGATAGAAATTGTCTTTTCCCTTATGTATTAGATAATAAATTATACGAAAATGACTAATTTTTTAGCATTTAAAGGTAAAATTACATGTTAATACGTAGTATTTAAGGTGAGACTCCTGAGGGGGCCCAACAAAGAGAAAAGCGAAAAGTAATTCGTCGAACAAAGTAAGTTGGGGTGGGGCCCCAACAGATAGGCTTTCGAAAAGAAAGCCAACGGACAAAGCAAGTTGGGGTGGCTGAAGCTGTCCCCTAGGAAAGCGAAGCCATTCAATACGAAGTATTGTGAAAATAGAGAACAGTAGTAAGATATTTTCTAAAAATTATCTTACTGCTGTTTATTATGGATTTACACCGTCCCAGACCCTGTTTTATTAAAGAAGTGATTATTTTCTATAATTCCATTCATCTGAACGATATTTATCTTCGAGTTTTTTTACTTCTTGCAATTGTTCATCTGTTAAAGTGAGTGGCTTTAATTCTATACCTAATCCTTGTTTGAAACCTTTTTCAAATGCTTGTTCCATATCCGTGATAGAAATATAGTGATCAGCAATATCATTTAGGGCAACAGCTTTATCTACAAAAGCAGCTTTCATTTTACTTTTTAAACGCTCGTTTTTGAAGATAAACATATCAAATAATTCATCAACATCAACATCTTGAAGTAATGAACCGTGCTGAAGGATAACCCCTTTTTGTCTTGTTTGTGCACTTCCTGCAATTTTTCTCCCTTCAACTACCAATTCATACCAACTTGGAGCATCAAAGCATACTGCACTCCGAGGTTGTTTAAGCTTTTCTCTTTCTTCTTTTGATTTAGGTATAGCAAAGTAAGCGTCTAACCCAAGTTCTTTATATCCTTCTAATAATCCCTGTGAAATAACGCGATACGCTTCTGTTACAGTAGAAGGCATATTAGGGTGAGATTCAGGAACAATAACACTGTATGTTAGTTCTTTATCATGAAGAACACCACGTCCTCCGGTTTGACGTCTTACAAGTCCGAAACCTTTTTCTTTTACTTTATCAATATCAATTTCTTTCGTTAATCGCTGAAAGTATCCCACTGATAATGTTGCAGGATTCCACGTATAAAAGCGAATAACTGGCCCAATGTCACCACTGGCAACAAAGTTTAATAAGGCTTCATCCATAGCCATATTATAAAAAGGATCATGACTACCAGTATTGATAAAATTCCATGTTTCAGTCATAAAAAAACTCCATTCACTAATCTATATATTTCTATGCTAGCATTAAAGTAAAATTACTAAAATAATTTACGGAATTAGCATTAAATTATTTTGATAATTTGCGCCAACAGTCTTATAATTATAATATCGGTAATTTAGGGAGGATGCAAGATGAATATCTCTTTGATCATTGCTATAGCGATTATTGTTTTAATCATTCTTTACATGCTATATAATTGGATTTTGAACAAAAGATCCGTAACAGAATTAGATCAAAATGAATTTCATAGTGGTCTAAGAAAAGCACAAGTGATAGATGTGCGAGAGAAAGTTGATTACGATTACGGACATATTAATGGTGCCCGAAATATTCCTATCACGATGTTTAAACAAAGATTTCAAGGTTTGAGAAAAGATCAACCTATTTATCTTTGTGATGCAAATGGTATCGCAAGTTATCGTGCTGCAAGAATATTAAAGAAAAATGGCTACAAAAACCTTTATATGTTAAAAGGTGGCTATAAAAAATGGACTGGTAAAATCAAGTCCAAAAAGTAATACGATAAAAATTAGATGCGTTTGGGACATCATTAGAAAAATTAGCCAGTAAGTGAGTTTCTTGTAAATTCATTTACTGGCTAATTTATTGACTACACTTCCTATGATTGGCTTTCTTAGAGGACAGCTTTCAGCCACTTCAACTCGCCCCGCTTGAAAAATGGCTTCGCATTTCTTTGTGCTGGGGGCCCGCCACTAGCAATGTGCGCTCATGTGTTTTTAATATATGGAACTAAGATATTGGATTTTAGAAAAAATAAATCCCTTATAGAGAAACGTGCTTGTCTATAAGGGATTATTTATGATTATTCTTTTTCAGCGTGCAAATTTTCGAATTTTAATACTGGTTTACGTGCTGCTTGTGTTTCATCCAAACGATCAATAATAGTGGTATGTGGTGCTTCTAATACTTTATCAGGATCGTTTTTTGCTTCTTCTGCAATTTCAATCATTGCATTAATAAAGTGGTCGAGTGTTTCTTTAGACTCAGTTTCTGTTGGTTCAATCATCATTCCCTCTTCAACATTTAATGGGAAATAGATTGTTGGTGGATGTACACCAAAGTCTAGTAGACGTTTTGCCATATCGAGTGTACGCACGCCATGTTCTTTTTGTTTAGAACCGCTAAGCACAAATTCATGTTTACAATACTGTTCATAAGGTATTTCAAAATAGTCTTTCAAACTAGCTTTAATATAGTTAGCATTTAATACTGCAGCTTCAGATACTTCTTTAAGACCTTCAGCACCCATCGTTCTGATGTAAGTATACGCTCTTAAATAAATACCAAAGTTACCGTAAAATGGTTTGACACGTCCAATAGAATTTTCAATGTCATTGTCGTATTTATATGTTTGCCCTTCTTTAATAACCATAGGTTTAGGTAAATAGCTAGCTAATTCTTTTTTTACACCAACTGGTCCAGAACCAGGGCCGCCACCACCATGTGGACCTGTAAATGTTTTGTGAAGGTTTAAGTGTACGGCATCAAATCCCATATCTCCTGGGCGTACTTTATCCATGATAGCGTTTAAGTTCGCACCATCATAATAAAGTAATCCTCCTGCTTCATGTACGATTTCACGAATTTCCATGATGTTTTTTTCGAAAATTCCTAATGTATTTGGATTAGTTAACATAATAGCTGCTGTATTTTCATTAACAACACGTTTCAAGTCATCAATATCAACTTCTCCACGTTCATTTGATTTTACAGTGACAGATTTAAATCCGGCAAATGATGCAGAAGCAGGATTTGTACCATGAGCAGAATCAGGAACAATAACTTCATCTCGATGGCCTTCACCATTTTTTTGATGATAAGCTTTGAAAATCATTAATGCAGTCCATTCACCGTGAGCACCTGCAGCTGGTTGAAGTGTGACTTCATCCATGCCAGTTATTTCTTTAAGTTCTTCTTGTAGGCTATAAATAATTTCTAAAGAGCCTTGAACTTGATCCTCATCTTGGAGCGGATGAGATTCAGCAAATCCTGGAATACGTGCAACTTTTTCATTAATTTTTGGATTATACTTCATCGTACAAGAACCTAAAGGATAAAACCCAGAATCAACACCAAAGTTTTTGTTTGATAACTCTGTATAGTGACGAACTAAGTCTAACTCAGCAACTTCAGGTAATTCCGCTTTTTCTTTTCGGATAAATTTCTCATCTAAAATTGATGATACAGCGTCGGTTTTGATATCAGATTGTGGTAATGAATACGCATATCTTCCTTCTTTAGATCTTTCAAAAATTAATGGGCTAGATTTACTTACCATTTAACTCACCAGCTTTCTTAACGAATGTATCAATTTCTTCTTTTGTTCTTAATTCAGTAACTGCAATCAACATATGATTGTTCAAGTCATCTGATACGGCACCAAGATCAAATCCGCCAATAATACCTTCGTCTTTTAATTGAGCGTTGATATCTGCAATTGGTTTATCAAATTGAACCACAAATTCATTAAATGATGTACCATCTAAAACTTTAAAATCATGAGACTTAAATTGTTCTTTTGCATAATTTGCATGTTCTAGATTTTGAACTGCAATATCATAAATCCCTTGTTTACCAAGCGCAGACATAGCAATTGATGAAGCTAGTGCATTAAGTGCTTGGTTTGAACAAATGTTAGATGTGGCTTTATCACGACGAATGTGTTGTTCTCTAACTTGTAAAGTTAAAACAAATCCACGATTTCCGTGGTCATCTTGTGTTTCCCCAACTAAACGACCTGGTACTTTACGCATTAACTTTTTCGTCGTTGCAAAATATCCACAATGTGGCCCACCAAATTGTGCTGGAATACCGAATGGTTGCGTATCGCCTACTACAATATCTGCACCAAATGAACCTGGAGGTGTCAGTAAGCCTAACGCTAATGGATTTGCATAGACGATAAATAATGCTTTTTTATTTTCAATAAATGAATGGATTTTTTCCAAGTCTTCAATTGATCCATAGAAATTAGGATATTGTACTGCAACTGCAGCTGTATTATCATCGATAGCTGCTTCTAATTTGTCTAAATCAGTAACTGTACCGTCAAGATCTACTTCAACAACTTCGAAATCTTTGCGTACTTTCACATACGTGTCTAAAACTTGTAATGCTTGATAATGTAAACCTTTAGATACAACGATTTTGTTTTTCTTAGTATGGTTAAAAGCTAAGATACAAGCTTCGGCAAAACTTGTTATGCCATCATACATTGAAGAATTGGCAACATCCATATTTGTTAATTCACAAATCAATGTTTGAAATTCAAAAATAGCCTGAAGCTCACCTTGAGAAATCTCGGGTTGATAAGGTGTATAAGCGGTATAGAATTCTGATCGTGAAATCATTGCATCTACGACAGATGGTGCGTAGTGATCATATACACCAGCGCCTAAAAATGAAGTATGCGTCTCTTTCGTAATGTTTTTATTTGCTATATTGTTTAAACGTTTCAATAAAGTGGTTTCAGACTCTCCACTAGCAATATTTAAATTCCTATTTAAAAGAATATCTTTAGGTACATCTCCAAATAGGTCATTAATAGATTTCGCACCAATAGTATCTAACATTTCTTGCTTATCTTTATCAGTTAATGGAATATAACGATGACTCAAAGTACACACCCCTTAATTATTTTTCAATTTGATTCTTTTTAACAATTTTAGCTTTTAATTGTCTTTTTCTAACTTGAACTAATAATTCCCGTCCCATTTCAAATTCGTCACGGTTAATAATTGCTATAGCAATAGATTTTCCAGATGTTGGTGATTGAGTACCAGAAGTGACTTCTCCAATCACGTTACCATCTAAATCCATAACTTCATAACCAGTACGAGCAATGCCTTTTTCTAATAATTCTAGGCCTACAGTTCTTCGTTTAGAACCATTTTCTTTTTGATCTTTCAAGACAGATTTACCGATAAAGTCTTCTTCAATTAAAGGTTTAGCTGCAAAGGCAATTCCGCCTTCATATGGTGTAATACTCTCTGTTAAATCTTGACCATGTAATGGCAACCCAGCTTCTAAACGTAATGTATCACGTGCACCAAGGCCACATGGTACAACATCGTGTTCTAACAAGCCGTTCCAAATATCAACAGTATCATTAATATCACAATAGATTTCAAAGCCGTCTTCACCAGTATATCCAGATTGTGATAGAATTACATTTTTTCCTAATAATTTTACATTTTGTTTGAATTCAAAAGGTTTCATTTCACTAACATCTATATCAACTAATTGACTGACTAAATCTCTTGCTTTTGGTCCTTGAATAGCTAATTGACCATATTTGTCTGAGACATTTGATACTGTCACATCAAACTTTGAACTTTGCTTTTCTATCCAAGTAAAGTCTTTATCAGTATTTGCAGCATTGACGATTAATAAATAATCATTATTTTCTAATTTATAAATTACTAAATCATCAATGACACCGCCTTCTTCATTACATAAAGCAGTGTATTGAGCTTTATTATCAGTTAAGTTGTTTGTATCATTTGAAAGTAAATATTGGACAAATTTACTAGCATCATTACCTTTAATAGCTATTTCTCCCATATGACTGACATCGAACAACCCAATATCATATCGAACTGCTTTATGTTCATCTTTAATACTAGTAAATTGAACAGGCATAGCCCATCCACCGAATTCTACAATCTTAGCACCACTATCTACATAGTTTTGATACAATGGTGTTTTTTTTAATTCGCTTGTCATTTAAAAACCCCCTATTATTTTATAAAAAAACAGGATAGCCAAAGCTACCCTGTTTATAAACGAATTCAGGATGCGTTACAGTATTATCCTTTTGCCTGAGAGTTTCGTTTATACAACTTGCACCTTCGGCGACAAAGTAGTTTAACTACTTTATGCTCTCTAATACTGATCAATCGCGATTTATGCTATTGATAATCTCTTCATAAAGTTGTTGAATAGAAAAACTACTATTCACTTTTATGAATGCGATTTCATTATATCTTGAAACCCTTGTTAAATACAAGCTTTTTAATTGGGATTTGGTTTTGCTTTTAGCATTAGGTCGATGTGAATCGTTAACAATTCTTTGATAAATTATATCGATGTCGCAATCTAACCATATCACATTTTGTTGCGTTTTTAGATAATGAAAGGAAGCATCATTTTCAATAATTCCCCCACCTGTTGCAATAATATCAAATTGCTGTAACGCTTCTTTTAAGTAATGATATTCTAACTCACGAAAATGTTGTTCGCCACGTGTTGCAAATATTTCAGGTATTGATTGCTGCTCGTTTATTTCAATGAATTGATCTAAGTCAACAAAAGATAGAGTGAGCTTTTGAGCCATAAATTGTGCTAACGTTGATTTTCCAGTACCCATAAATCCAATAAAAATAATTGGTTTTGTAAAATTAAACAATGTCATCTTCCTTTTTTGAACGTCTCAATAATCTGATTATTGTAATACATTTCTAAATTATTTAAAGTCTTAAGCTTTACTGTATATTGTACCGTATATAAAAATAAAAGTGATAGATAAATTGTAAAAATTACAAGAAGCGCGATACTTATAAAAGCTTTATTGTGATAGGTATAAGTTTTTTTCATAAATATTCATGACACCTCCACTTTGCAAATGAATTTTAATAAATTGATGGTTCACAATAGTAAAGGACGCTGACTGTACATCGTTTAATAAAATAATATTACCTTTGTGTGGATATTCTAAAATTATTTTATGAGATTGATATTTGAGCCATAGTAATTCATGATTCTTTTTTATCAGTATCTTCTGAGGAGTTTTGACTTCAAAAGTAGCATGCTGAAAAACTTTATTTTGGTGTAATGATATAGCAAATAATTCATATTCAACATCAAAAGCATTCGTTGCTTGATGGAAATAGTAATTTGCATTCTGAATAAAGAGAGGAAGCAACATACAGAGGGTGAAGGTTATAAAAAGGGTTAATAGCATCTCAATTAACGTAAATGAAGCGATCCTAAATTTTAATACATGTTTTAATATGTGTCTGTGCATTTAAACCACAAATTGATGATGAGTTTAAATGAATATAATACTCATCAACAGTAACTCCTTTAGCTAATTCTTGAAATTTGTAGTGCTTAACTGTGTTTAGCATGACGTTTAAATTATCCAAATGATATAACTCCTCTTGATAATTATTATTTAATTGTTGAAATGAACTGATTATCGTCGTATATATTAAAACAACGATTAACAGTCCGAATAGACTATCAATAAGTAGTACACCTTGAAGTCTATATTTTTTCATAACGTATTCTCCCTTGGTCGATATTAAAAATTATTCTATAAGTTGCAGTTGGATATTTTATATAAAGAGAACCAAATTGGTTGATTTCTCCTTGGGCATTGAAAGTTAGAAGTGAAATATTAGATATACGGTAAATATAACCATTAGAGATACTAAAATGATACTTTTGACCATGTTGTTCAATCACTTTTATTTGATTACTGTTTTTTGAAAATAATAAAGTAATGGATTGATGATTCCGAAGTGCTTTAGATTTATAAAAGTCAAATTGATTGATTAGTAATGTTACATTATTATTGTGAGCAGATTGAATGTAATGATAAGTTGAAAGATAGCTTATTGAGATGAAAAGAAGAAGTTGTATGATAAATAAGGCAAGCATTGTTTCAATTAAAGTGAATGCTTTAGCTTTGTTAATTTGCAACTGCCTCACCATTTGATATGCTGATGGTTTCCCCAGATTTGCAATTCTTTTGACCATCTTTAATAAAACCCTCAGAAATTAAATCATCAATGCTTTTTGGAGATCCATTATGCTTTAGAGTATAGGCTTCTATTTGGCTATTGACCATCTTTACTTGTGCTTCACAACCTGTTGATTGTACATGTGCTGTTTGTTTGGCAATGTTTGGAATAATTAAGATAAGCAAGACACTAATAATTAGTAATACTAATAACATTTCTATTAGTGTAAACGCTTTGCATTTTTTATAAAAAGAAAATTTCATAATTAGCTCCTTTATTATTTAATTGTTTGAATCAAATTGAACATTGGTAACATGATGACTAGATAAATAGTGATGATAAAGCAACCTAAAATAATAAAGATGAAAGGCTGAATAAATTTTAAATGTTTATTGACTCTTTCTTCAAATTGCTGAATAAGGATTTGACTATAAAAGTGCAATTCCATATCTAATTTGCCACTCTTTTCTCCTTGTTCTAAAAATTTAATTAAATCATTTTGAAAACAAGCTTCATCTTTGAGAATTTGTGATAATGATTGACCTTGATTAGATTTTTCTAATAATCGCTGTCCAAGGTAATTTAAAAACATATCATTGTTCTGCTCAGTATATATAGATACTATTTTTTGCAGTGATATACCATTCTTATAAAACAATGCTAGTTCGTTAGCTAATTTATATGTCATTAGCAATTTATAATAGTTGTTAGCAATAGGTATATGAGTTATAAATTGTATTTGCTTATATACATCGATACGTTTTAAAAAGTATTTTATTATGAGTACAGAAATCATTAATAAAGTTGAGAATAGTAAAATAATATTAGGTAGGTAGCTGATAAGTATTGTAAGGAGATGTTGTCCTCGTGATACAGGAACATTCATAGTGTCATAAAGTTGTGTAAATTGAGGTAAGACAGTTAATTTTAAAGTTGTCAGTATGCCAAGAAAAACAATAATTAAAACGATTGGATATTGTATGGTTTTAATAAACCGTTCTTTTGCTTTGATATGTCGTTGCATATATTGAGCTGTTTGTCTTAATGAATTAGTAAATTCACCATACTGTTCTGCAAAATAAATTTGTGAAAGAATACCTGGAGAAAATGTTAATAATTTTAAAACTTCGTAGCAATTACCTCCGCTTTTTATAGTGCTTATTACTTGTGATGCTAACTGTACATTTTTAGAAAGATAATAAAAATTAAGGAATTTAAAGCTTTCAAGTAATGTAAAACCATTGTCTAACAGATTACACAAGCTTAATAACAACTCTGCTTGTTGTTTGTGAGTTAAAGGCTTGCGATGATAATTAAGTATATTTATTAGCAGTTTCTTCACAAATGACCCCTTCTTTTGACATGTTACCAATTAACTGTGATAAATGATGAAATGATTTAGGCAAGGTATGATTATGTTCAAAAAAGTATTCTATTTGATGATTTATCATCATTTCGCAAACCAATGCTCGTTGTTGATTTAGGGTGGTAATGAGTCTTTGATTAGAGATTAAATTAATTGATTGACATATTTCTTGAACTGAAATTCCCATTTCTAATAATCTTAATAAAGTTCCTTTGCAGTTGTTTGCGTGAATTGTAGATAATACTAAATGGCCACTTAAACTTGCCTGAATAACACATTTTGCGATACTGGCATCTCTAATTTCGCCAATTAAGATAACATCAGGATCACAGCGCAGAATAGCTTTAAATGTTGATACATAATTAATGCCTGCTTTATCATTTACAGATACTTGTGTAATGCCTGATATCAACTGTTCAACTGGATCTTCAATTGTAATAACATTTAAATTAAGCTCTTGTTGTGCATATAAAACCATTTGATACATCAGTGTACTTTTACCAGATCCAGTTGGACCACTAAATAATAACAATCCTTGCTTTTTATTCATAAACTGTTTGAAATCATTAAATTGGTAACACGTTTTATGTTGTTGAAAGTATTGTGGTACGATACGAATGACGCAACTTTCTGTACCTAATGATAGTGGTAAAGTTGAGATTCTTAAGTAATATTGTTGCTTATATTGATAGGTATATCTTCCACTTTGGGCGATTTGATGTGTTGATACATCTAAGCCAGCTTGAAATTTCATAAACGTTAACAGTTTAGTATAGATGCTTAAATTTAATTCTTCATAATCTACAAGTTGGTCATTAACACGAAATTTAATGATGACAGTAGTTTGACTTGGAATAAAGTGAATATCACTTGCATTCTGTTGTATCGCTTTGTTAACAATTTCCTTAAATAATATTTTCATAAAAGCACCTCCTACATATATAAACGTAGGAGGTGTTATTTTTACTTTAACCATTTAAATAGGGATTTAATTGTTCATCATCAACTGTCGTATAATCTCCGTGTCCAGGGAACAAAGGTAAATCGCCATCTAATTCAAAGAGTTTATCTTTGATAGAGTCAACTAATGTTTCGTAATCACCACGATATAAATCTGTTCGTCCTATGCCATTATTAAATAGTGTATCACCAACTATTGCAAAGTCATTAAAGACATAAGATAAACTACCTGGAGAATGTCCTGGTGTATGCAAGACATCAAACTCAAAGCCTTGAATATTTGCATGGCCTTCTTGAAGCGGCTTAGGTTTAGCTGTGCTAACAACTATTGGCATACCATATTGTTGGAATTTTTCAGATCCGTTCTTTTCTGGTGTAGTCAGAAAGCTGAATTCTTCATCATTCATATATAGGGGAACTGGATATTTTGCTAATACTTCATCAAGTGCGCCTATATGATCAAAATGCGCATGTGTTAATAAAACAGCTTGTAATGGTTTGTTAATTTGATTTAATTTTTTAAAGATTTTATCTACTTCACCTGCGGGATCAAATAAAATAACGGAATGATCATTTTCAACAAAATAAGTATTGGTATCAACTAAACCTAACGTTAGTTTTGAAATTCTCATAATTTATTCACCTTTGTTGTCCAAATGTTTTTGGACAGATTTTAGTTTATCATTCATTTTACGTTTTTTATCTCTTCGATCATCTATACGTAAATTCGTACAAACTCGGTCTAATCCTTTATCAAATGGTAATTCGTGTATGGCTTGTACTACTTCAAATAAATCTTTTAAATCGCCTTCTATTAAAGTATTCATAGGTGTTAATTGATAATCAATTTTCCCTTGGTCTTTAAACTCTTTTAATTTTGTTTGTATTTCTGCAATATATTTACTTACACTTGGTCCTTCTGTACCTACTGGAATAACAACTACATCTACAATAGCCATTATTTAACACCATCCTTTTCAATAATATAAGTTTTAATTAAACCGGCAGCGCCTGTAATACCAGCATCATTACCTAGTTTAGCTTGAACAATCTCTGTATTGTGCTGAGCCGGTTTGAACGCATAATGATGAAAATCAGTTTTGATGTTTTCTATTAATATTGCACCTGCTGTAGACATACCACCACCTAGCACAATATATTTAGGGTTACTAGTTACACTAATGATACTACATAAATAGCCAATATGATTAGCAACCTTTTCAGTGATAAAAATACAGAATTGATCACCAGCTTTTGCTGCATCAAAAACTGCTTTTGCAGTAACTTTATTTTCTTTAATTAAAGGTAAAATTGATGATTTAAAAGTTAATTTTGGATAATAAAAGTTAACTAAATTAACCACACCAGTAGCTGAAGCAACAGTTTCAATACAACCAGCATGTCCACAATTACAATCAAATCTTTGATCAAAATCTGTTCGAATGTGTCCTAATTCCGCACCTGAACCATTGTGTCCATGAACTAATTTTCCGTTAGAGATTACGCCTCCGCCAAGTCCAGTACCAAGTGTAATAGCTACAACATCATCGGCACCTTTGCCGGCACCTTTATGTTTTTCGCCAAGTGCTGCAACATTAGCATCATTATCTACATAAATTGGACAATCAAGCATTTTGGAAAAAATTTCTCTTACATTTACATGGTTTGTCCAATGTAGATTAACAGCACCATATACAACACCACTTTCAAAATCAACAGGACCAGGAACTCCTATCCCAAGGCCTATTACATTGTCCATTGTGTAATTTTGTTGTGGTAGTTGTTTTTCAAATGATTGTTTAATTTGTGTTAATAATGTCACACCTGATGGATCAGAAGTATCTGTATGAATCGACCATTTTTTTAATTGATTCAATTGTTCATCAAAGATGCCTAGTTTACAAGTTGTGCCACCAATATCTGCTGCTAAAATTATGTTCTTCATTTGTGTTCATTCCTTCTTTGGTTAATAATCAATAAACTTTTTAAATAAGTATCTTTTGAAATAAGCTGATAATCAAATAAGCTTCTAATCTCTTGTGCCATCATTTCACACGTATCTTTTGGATTTTTAAAATAAATAATATAGCCAAATTCTTTAAGTAATTGTTGAACATCATAAAAACTATTAATTTTTGTCTTCATTGACTATTTTCAACTCTTTTTTTAAATTTAAATAATCCGCATTGTTGGGTTCTACCTTTAAAGCATGATTAATATATTTTTCAGCTTTTTTATTGTCACTAAGTGATCGATTTGCGATAGCTAATTCATAATTTAATAATCCTGAATTAGGATAATTGCGCAATCCCCTTTCCCACTCAGCGATGCTCTCAGCTTTAGATTTGGTAGCTGCTGTAATTAACCCCTTTAAATAGTATGTTTTAGCATCATCATAATGATTATCCAACGTCTGTGAAACTATTTTTTCGGCTTCGTTATAGTTATAATGATTCATTTCATCTTCTATAAGAATATTGTAAATATTATCTTCTTTAATCGTGAATATTCTAACCTGCAATAAAATGAAAAGTATTAAAAATACGATTAAGAGCAACCAAAAAATATTCCGATTCGCTTTATAATAATAGCCTATATAGATTAGTAATAAGCCAGATATAAAACCACCAAGGTGTGCCATGATATTAACGTTTGATAATAACAGCGAAAACCCAATTAGTATAACTAATGCAATCAATAATTGGCCAATCATCTTACGAGAATAAACTTTACTTATTATCATCATTGCTATTATGGCACCTATAAGCCCAAAAATTGCCCCACTAGCACCAGCTGAAACAGTATCAGTATTAAAAGACAAAGATAAAAAATTTCCGAAAAGTCCAGAAATAATATATAAAATCAACATTTTCATTGGGCCTATAATCGCTTCAACAATTTTACCAAATATAAAAAGCGATAGCATATTCATCAATATATGTTCAAAATTAAAGTGTAAGAACATCGAAGTAATAAGTCTATACCATTCTCCATGAACAACGTTAAAGTGGACTAAACCACCCATGTCTAAGAGCTTTATATTTGAAAAGCGATTTAATAGTAATATCATGCTAAGCCAAATTACAATATTTATAGTAATTAAACTATAGGTAGCAGGAGAAAATTTTGCCATATATTTGTCTAGAGGATTTTGATTTAGCACTCTTTTTTTGTAATAAGCTGTTGTTTTACTATCTTTTTTATTAAAAAGACGACGTAAAAATTTATTCGGTATACATTGTTGCGCATCAGCTTCAGACGCTATTATTTTAACACTTATTTTTAACGGCTGTAATTCTTGTAAATCTTCAATGGGGACAGGTTTGTCCGAAAAGTAGTAAAAATCACAGGTTTTTGGTTGGAAGTTAAATTTTAGCGCAATATCATTGATGTTTTCTTTAATCTTTGATTTGTCAAATCTAATTTCTTGTGATGAGTTAACGGTATCTTTAATAATAATGAGAGACTGTTTTTTTCTATTGCATAACCATAGTTCATGCTGTTCGCTATTTTGATATATATAGTCATAGTTTAAATATCTAATCCAGTAATAACTTGATTTCCAATAAAGTTTTTCTAATTTCATGGCGTCCTCCATAGCGCTATGTTGTATAAATAATTAATTGATCCACAGCCTGATCATAATAATCAGTTGCAAAGTTCACGATTTGGAAATCATAAACTAAACTAATCGTATGAGAAGGATGTTCACTTAAAAAGCGGTCATAATATCCGCCCCCGTAGCCTATTCTATATCCGTCTTTATTAAAGGCTACACCAGGGACAATAATTAAATCTAACTCATTGGTTGTAGCCGTGTTTGAAGTAGAATAATTAATTCCTTTTGCATCTTTACTTATATCATTTAATGATAATAATTGCTTAAATGTCATATGATTTTCATTATAATCAGTGTGAGGAACATATATTTGTTTTCCCATTTTAATTGCCGTTTCTATAATGTCATATGTATTCACTTCATGGGACATAGAAAGCACGATAGAAATTTTTTGAGCTTTTTGAAATACTTCTTGCTGGAATAATTGACCCTTTAGCCATAGGTCTGCAGTTTTTTTAGAAGAAGCATCAAAAGATTTCATCTTTGAAATCATATTTTGACGAATTTGTTTTTTAGTCAATCTATCACCCTCTTATCCACTTATTATAACGTTTATAAAATATATTGTCATTTATACAAAACGATAATTTGTAATAATTAAAACGGTTTGAACATAAATAAAACGGATTAAAATTGCAACACCTAAATCTTTTTATCTGTATGATTTCTATTCAAAGCCAATAAAAAAGCCAGTAAATGAATTTACAAAACTCACTTACTGGCTAATTTATCTAGGAATAATGTCCTAGCTTGTCAAACCATTACCAAATTATTTAGTTTCACGGTGTAAAGTATGTTTATTATCACGTGAACAATATTTTTTCATTTCAACACGTTCAGGATTATTTCTTTTGTTTTTAGTTGAGATGTAGTTTCTGTCACCACATTCTGTACAAGCTAATGTAACGTTTACGCGCATGATTATACCTCCTTACCTTATCTAAATACGACTTATTAATCATACCACTATCATACTTAATTGAAAAGTACTATTTTTAATTAGCTGTGTTAATAGCTGCTAAATGAACACCTATACTTCTGCAATGAATATTAAGTCTTAAGTGGATTGTTGATGTATTAGACGGCTATTATTGTTAGCTTAAACCTATATACATTTTGATGTTAATCTGTTTCATTATTACCATCGTTATCCTTTTTATCGGCATGATCTTTAAAATAGTAATTAATAATATCTCTTCCTAAATCGCCACCGTTTAACCATGGTGGTGGCACCGGTTGATTTGTATAAACGATAGAAAATGCTAATTGTGGATTATCTATCGGTGCATATCCAATATATGTTGAATTAACACGTGATTCGCCATTTTGGAAGACTTCAGCTGTACCTGTTTTTCCTGCAGAAGGCACAGTGGTTTTATGGAAACTTGCATATCCAGTACCGTCTTGTTTATTAAAGGCCATTTTAAAGCCTGCTTTAACTTCATCAAGTTGATCTTGTGTATTATTGACTCTATTTAATACGTTACCCTTAATTTTTTTCTTAAGTGGTCCTAACTCATCGGTATTTGTAGAATCATGTATTGCAAGACCGATATGAGGTTGTATGCGATATCCGTTATTAGCAATTGTAGACACATATTGCGACAATTGTATTGGCGTATAGGTATCGTATTGTCCTATCGCTAAGTCTAAATAATTACCAGGATTATTTGTCAATGGTGCCGTTTGACCTGCAGTTTCGTTTGGTAAATCAATGCCAGTTTTTACTCCTAAGCCTACTTGATTAAGGCCTTTACGAAGTTTTTGCCCCGCTGCTGAGATATCGGTTGGTAATGTCATGCCAGATGAATATGGATCTCCAGCTAATTTTAATGCAGTTTTAAACATATATACGTTCGATGAATGCATTAAGGCTTCTTTGTCATTGATTGTAATACGATTATTTTTATTAAAATAAGAGCGTTTAGTGAGTCCGCCTCTGAAATGTAGTGGTTCGTCTACCATTTCTTCACCAACTTTTATGGCGTTATTTTGATATCCAGCAAGTAGTGTGCCACCCTTCACTGATGACCCAACTGCAAACTGTGCTGTGAAGTTACCAATGTCATAGTCAGTTAGCTTACCATTTTTATCAATTTGTTTACCAGCCATTGCTAAGATATCACCGTTTTTAGGGTTTTGAACAACAATCATAGCGTTATCCATATCTTTTGCACCCTGACTTCTTAATTTATTAATTTGCTTTTCTAATAATTCCTCAGCTTTTTTCTGTAAATCGATGTCTATAGTTAGTTGTAAATCATGACCACGTGCACCTGGATTGATTACTTCAGAATTAATAACACGTCCTGATTTATCGGTCGTATATTTCATTTCTTTTTTCTTACCACGTAACACATCTTCATATTGATATTCCAAATATGACTTGCCCACACGATCATTTCTAGAATAGCCTTTAGCAAGATATTGTTCCGTTAATTCTTTAGGTACACCTTCAGCAGGTGTAGAAACATTACCAAAAATACCTCTTAGGCTATCACCATAAGGATATTTACGATCCCAATCCATAGTTGTATTAATGCCAGGTAATTTATTTAACTGTTGAGATACGGCTGCATATTCTTTTTCTGAAACATCTTTATTTTTAATCATTTGTGGGTCTAAAGTTGAACCAGCTGACATTTCTCTATAGATTGCTAGTACTTGCAAATCATCTTTAGAGAATGAATTTAATTGTTTTTTACTTATTTTATTATGAAGTGCTTCATCGTATTGATCTTGAGTAATACTACCATCATCAATTAAGTTTTGTTCTTTTGTCATCATTTGCTGGGCTTGTTTCGGATGAAGTTGTATCCAAAAGTCTTGTTTGTCTCTAGTTGTTATTTTATCTGTATCCATATGAATTAATTTGGCTAACTTTTTAGCCGTGTCTAACATTTCTTGTTGGGATGTTTTCTTAGATCTCGTATATGTAATAGCCATTTTTGAAGCATTATCTACAAGCACTTTGCCGTTTCGATCTAATATACGTCCCCGTGGTACAGATTCATTTACAGTGATATTTTCGTTATCTTTGATTTCTTGTTTGTAATGTGAGCCTTGTGCGATTTGCAAGTATCCTAATCTGAGTACAATTATTACAAAAATAAAGACAATGAGTCCGAATATAAAATTAATGCGGTGATTCATTGTATTTCTTATTTTTTCATCGTTTGATTTTTCCTTTAACCTTTTAAGCAAAATAACCTACCTCTATTCAACTTCTCTACTATCAAATGATATATGAAATCGCGAGATATTTCTATTATTTTGGTAAAAAAATAACGGTCTCGATAGCGAGACCGTGATATGTGACTAATTATTTTTGAGCTTCATTATATAATTCGTCAACTTTTTCCCAATTTATCACATTCCAAAATGCACTAATATAATCAGGACGTTTATTTTGATATTTTAAGTAGTATGCGTGTTCCCATACATCTATACATAAGATAGGTGTTTTTCCTTCAGTTAATGGGTTGTCTTGGTTAGGCGTTGTAACAATTTCTAATTTACCGTTATTTACAACTAACCATGCCCAACCTGAACCAAAACGACCTGCAGCTTTGTCAGCGAATTCTTTCTTGAATTCATCTAAAGAACCCCATTGTTCTTTAATTTTATCAACTACAGTACCTTTTTCTTCAGAATTAGGAGTTAAAAATTCCCAGAATAGTGAATGGTTTAAGTGTCCGCCACCATTATTACGTACAGCTGTTTGAATGTTTTCAGGAACGCTATCTAAATTGGCAATAATTTCCTCAATAGATTTAGACTCTAAGTCTGTACCTTCAACTGCAGAATTTAATTTAGTCACATACGTATTATGATGTTTATCATGATGGATTTCCATTGTTTCTTTATCAATATGTGGTTCTAATGCATCTGCTTCATATGGTAATTTTGGTAATTCAAAAGCCATTATTAATCATCCTCCTAAATATGTTCTAACTCATAATAACAAGTAATCTGGGATACAACAAAGTATTTGCTTATCCATATACTATATTATTATTCTTACTATATTACTATAGCGCATTTGAAATTATTTTAAACATAAAACTAATATAAATACTTAAATGGAAGGAAATTCAGACTATTGACCTATATTTAAACATTTATTGGTATAAATATGATTGATGAAAAGTTAATGTGATTTATGTTGACAAGACTCACATGTACCATATATTTCAAGTTTATGCGTGTGGATATCAACGTTTGGTAAAAATTGTTTAACTTCATCAATTGGGCAATATTCAATGATTTTAGTATCACCACATTGTTCACAAATAAAATGGTGATGGTGGTGATTTGTACATGCAATTCTAAATTTCATTTCTCCGTCTAGTTCTGTACTTTCAATGATTCCTAAATCTTTAAATAAATGTAAGTTTCTATAGACAGTATCAAAAGAAATTCCAGGATAATGTTGATCTAATTGTTGTTGGATATGCTTTGCGTTAATATATTTATCTTTTTCAACAAAAATATCAAGCATGTGTTTTCTCTTATCTGTATATTTTAAACCATTATCTTTAAGGATTTTAATAGCATCATTTGTATTCATAATTAAACACCCTTTTTAAAATTTACTTTTTGTAGTAGCATAGTTAATCCTAGCATTATCACTAATAAAGCAACGATAACACCGCCAGGAGAAATGTTCATATAAAATGCTAATACTAAACCTAATACAACTGACAATTCCCCTAGTATAATACTACTGATGATAAGTTGTTTAAAGCCATTTGTAATTCTCATAGAAATTGCAATAGGCAAAGTGATTAATGCACTTACTAATAAAATACCAACTACGCGCATGGATGCTGAGATTACCATAGCCACAATAATAATAAATAAGAATTGTATCCATTTTGGAATGCCGATAACGGTAGCATATTCTTCATCAAATGATAGGATAAACATTTCTTTGTAAAATAGCATGACAAAGCTGAATACAATTATAGTAATAATAATAATTGTCACTAAATCACTTAAACTTACTGCGCTAATCGACCCAAAGAGTAATCCAACTATTTCTTGATTAAAACCATCTGCCAAAGATATAAATATGGCACTTAAAGCGATACCTGCACTCATAATTATTGGGATAGCTATTTCTTGATAATTTGTATAAGAAGTACGTAATTTTTCAATAAGTAAGGCACCTATGATTGCAAAAAGTATGCCAAACCACATTGGATTTATGATAATGAGCGCAGGAAAAACGGTTAGTATAAACATGCCAAAAGATATTCCGCCTAAAGTGACATGACTTAAAGCATCAGCAATAAGGGATAATCTACGAACCACAATAAATGCGCCGATCAATGGGGCAATAAAACCTATTAAAAGTCCGCTAATCAATGAGTATCTCATAAAATCAAAGTTTAATAATGCATCGATCAAAAGTAAACACCTCTAATCAAACTTGTGTGATAACGATATACATTTAATAACATAATCTGACTCCTAGTGATATTAGTATTATGATTTTTGACAACATTGTCGGTTATGTTGATGGTCAACAAATTGTATTGGGTGACCATAAATTTTAGAAATTTCGACTTCATCCAAAGATTTAAACGCTTCTGTTGTACCATGAAAATGAAGATGTTTATTTAAACAAGCCACTGTTGTTGCAGTATCTGCTACAACACCTATATCATGTGTAACTAAAATGATAGTGATGCCTTCTCTCTTTAATGTTTCTAATGTTTCATAAAATTCACTAACATGTTTAGCATCAATGCCATTAGTGGGCTCATCCAATACAAGTACACTAGGGTTAGATATTAGTGCACGTGCAATAAGGACGCGTTGTTGTTGACCGCCAGAAAGTTTGGCAATATTTTTATGCATTAAATGACTAATATTCAATTTGTTTAAGACATGTTCTACTTGTTGATAATCGTTTTTATTAAAGTGTTGAAAAAGTCGCTTTGTTTTCGTTAAGCCACTCATAACGACTTCTCTTACACTTGCAGGAAATCCTGCATTAAAAGCAATTGCTTTTTGTGATACATAGCTTATTTTTAATGATGACTTTTTCTTTTTATATTGTTGCCCATCTACATAAATGTCGCCAGTTTGCAATGGCAATAATCCGAGGATAATCTTTAACAACGTTGACTTCCCGGCACCATTTGGACCGACAATTGCTAAAAAGTCACCTTTATTTATTTTAATATTAATATTTTCAAGAACTTGCTTATGATCATAATAATAATTAATATTTCTCAATTCAAATACTGGTGTTGACATCTTTTTCACCCCGCAATTTACTATACATATATTTATAAAATTTGTAAATAGTAACCTTTACGATAGAATTGCAAAAACTGAGACTTTATCAAAATCTCAGTTTTTAAATAGTTATTGCGTTAGCAATTTATCTTTGAGTTGTGGATCAAATTGTTGTGCTTTTAGCATCTCAATTTCAAGCTTGTAAGGTGCTTTTTTATTTTTCTTATCTTCACCTACAAAAGGTGTTTCAAGAATTTTAGGTATATCTTTAAAAGCATCATGATGGACAATATAATTTAATGCATCAAAGCCAATGTATCCAAATCCAATATTTTCATGACGATCCTTATGTGCACCACGTTCATTTTTACTATCATTGACGTGAACAACCTTGATGCGATCAACACCAATTATTTTGTCAAATTCATTTAAAACACCGTCAAAATCTTCTTTAACATTATATCCAGCATCATGAGTATGACATGTATCAAAACAAATAGATAAACGTTCATTGTTGTTTACACCATCAATAATGCGTGCAATCTCTTCAAAAGAGCGTCCAACTTCAGAGCCTTTTCCTGCCATTGTTTCAAGTGCGATACGAACGTCATTATCATTCGTTAGTACTTCATTCAAACCTTCAATAATACGTTTAATACCGGCATCTGCACCAGCACCAACATGTGAACCAGGGTGTAAGACGATATCTTTAGCTCCTATCGCTTGAGTACGTTCAATTTCATTTTGTAAAAAATTGACGCCTAATTCGAAAACTTCTGGTTTTGTAGTATTAGCGATATTAATAATGTAAGGCGCATGTACTACAATATTTGATAGGCCATAGGATTTCATTGCTTCATGACCTTTTGCGATATTTAAATCTTCTATCTTTTTTCTACGTGTATTTTGTGGCGCACCGGTATAAATCATGAATGTTGATTCTCCGTAACTATGCGCATCCTCAGCAGCACCTTGTAACATTTTTTTACCACTCATTGACACATGAGATCCTAATAGCATAACTATCACCTAACCTTTTTTGTTTTTTCTATTCTGTCTATTTTGTCGTTTGCTATATTGTTTTCTTTCTTGACGCTTCATTTGTTCAACCTGTTGTTTAAATTTCTTTTTATAGCCAGGCTTCACTTTATTTTTAGATTTACTACGTACTTTTTGCTTTACTTCATTAGTTAAGTGGTCGTCTTTACGTTCGCGCTTTTTCCGTGTATTGAATGATTTCACTGGTTGTAATTCATTGTTTTTGATATCGACCGTTTCAAATTGATAACCTTTGTCCTCAATTAATGAAATATTATGTTCATCATCAGGACTATATAGTGTAATAGCTACGCCTCTATAATTACCTCGTCCTGTTCTTCCAACTCGATGTGTGAAGAAATCGATATCATTTGGTACATCAAAATTGATAACATGGCTCACACCTTCAATATCGATTCCACGAGAAGCTAAATCACTTGCAATAACAAATTGGAAGTCTAAATTGCGAATGCGTTTCATTTGCTGTTTACGTTCACGCGGTGTTAAACCTCCATGTATCATGCCGACTTTGATGCCAGATGCATTTAGAGAGTCTGCTAATTCATTAGCATTTTCACGACTATTGCAGAAAATAATACATAAATAAGGATTTAACATATCAATTAATTGTAATGTTTTTTCAACTTTAGCTGTACCTTTTGTTGGAATAAGATAGAATTCGATATTTTTCTTATTTTGAGATTGATTATCGACAACTATGAACTCTGGTTGATTTAGATATTTGTTTAAAAATGGATGCAGTGATTTAGGTATAGTTGCGCTAAAGACTGCAATATTTGACGTATCATTTAGACGCGCTGCAATTTGATCTACTTGATCTATTAATCCTAAATCAATCATTAAATCTGCTTCATCGATAATTAAGTACGAAGCTAAATGAACATGTAAATGACCACTCATTGCTAAATCATTAATCCGTGTAGGTGTACCAATGATGAATTGTGGTTGTATATGCGTACGTTGTTTGTCTTTTTCAATGTCAGTTCCCCCGATAAACAATGAAACCTTAACGTTTGATTTGAATTGTGCCAAATGCTGAGTAGCCTGATAAAGTTGTTGAGCTAGTTCTCTGGTTGGTGCAACCACGATCACTTGAGGCTCTTGAAGATCTATGTCAATTAAATGCATGAGTGGCAATAAAAAAGCGTGTGATTTACCTGTACCAGTTTGAGATTGTCCGATTAAATTTGTTCTTTTTAATATTTTAGGAATAATACGATTTTGTATTTCCGTAGGCTTTTCAAAATTTAAATCTTTAATCGCATCTAGCATGGTTGATTCTAAATTAAATGTTTCAAATGGATGCTTGGACATGAAAATGCCTCCTAATTTATGTTTATTTTACTATGATTAATAGTATTGAAATGGATCAGTATTGATAGAAGAAGATGCTATTGTTATATCAGCTTCATGATCAGTTAACCAATCAGATAATAGCTGTTTCAAACCATCTTTCATGACGTATTCACTATAATGGTTGATATCTAAAATATTCATGCCTTCTGTTTTTGCATCGAGCGCATCATGATGTTTAACATCTCCAGTTACAAAAATATCTGCTCCTCTTTGAAATGCTACGTGCTCAAAGCCGATACCTGAGCCGCCAATGATTGCAACTCGACTAATTGTTATATCAGGTTTTCCAGCATAACGCAAGCTTGGAATAGCTAGAGTGGATTTTGTTTCTTGAATAAAATCTTTAACATTTTGAGGTGTTGCTAAATTTCCAATCATTCCTAAACCGCTATCAGCTTCTTTTGATAGTTCAATAAAATCATAAACTGGTGTTTCATAAGGATGATACTGTTGAATTAAATGTTCTGCAAGTTTACGTTGTTGTGATTGAATCATAAATTCAAGCTTAACTTCATTCACATATTCAATGTGATCTATTTTACCGATAAAAGGATTAGCTTCACCTACTGGTTTAAACTGTCCCGTACCTTTACTTTCAAAAAAACAATATTCATAGTTGCCTTCTTGTGCTAATCCAGCTTTACTAATTTGGCGTTTAAATTGTTCCAAATGTTCTTCGGGAATAAATGTTTGAACTTTGTAATATGTTGTAGTTTGAGGCACTAATATTTCAGTATCTTGCAATTTTAATTTGGTAGCTAGCATAGCGTTGACACCTTTGTAATAGTGATCTAAATTAGTGTGTAACGCGATAACTTGGATATCGTGTTGAATTATTTTACGTATCAACTGTCCATAACCGTCATCTGTAATGGATGTCAGTCCTTTAAAGATTAAAGGATGATGACATATAATAGTGTTGATTTCTCTTGTTAATGCTTCTTCAACCACTTCATTTGTGCAATCTAACGCAGTTAAAATTCCAGTCATCTTTGTATGTTTGTCACCAATTAATAAGCCAACATTATCCCATGATTCGGCAGTTTTTAAAGGGACATGTTTTTCAATTATTTGCATTAATTCATCAATTTTCATTGGCTAACACCTCTTCAATCAAATCGATTTCAAGAGAGACCTCTTGAAGTCTCTCCTGATGTGTCGTTGGATTTAACTGTTTTTTTATATGTTTTAGTGCAGTAAGTTCACGATGCCACTTCGAAAAGAAAATATCACTTTTATTGCGCAACAAGATGGGACCAAATTTAAGTTCGTATTTAGTATATTGTGGTTTCTCATTGCTATACTTTGCGACAACAATTTCGTAAATATGACCTTTTTCTATCAAAATTTCTTCCGCAATAATAGTAAAGTTTAAATTTACTAGCGTTTTACGCAACGTCTCAGTTTGAATATTACTTTGAAGGATAAGTCGTGTTTGTTTTGATAATTTTGCCTGGCCTTCAGTTAATATTTTAGCAATGAGCGGTCCACCCATGCCACAAATTGATATTGAATCAATTACGTCATTATCATAAATAACTGCTAAGCCGTCGCCTAATCGAACATCTATTTGTTGTGTTAAGTGATGTGCACGGACATTTTGTTTAGCTGCCTTAAACGGTCCTTCGATAACTTCTCCTGCTATTGCGTTATTACATAAATGATGTTGAACTGCATAGATGGGTAAATAAGCATGATCTGAACCAATGTCAGCCAAAACGCCTGGTTGAATATATTTGCTAACAGTTTGCAATCTTTTATTTAGTGATATCATTGATTTCTCCTTTATGTAAAAGAGGCTGAGACATCTTATATTGTCTCAGCCGAATAAAGCGATATGATTTAGTCCATAAAGTCTTTTAAGCGTTTGCTTCGACTTGGATGTCTAAGTTTTCTCAAAGCTTTTGCCTCTATTTGACGAATACGTTCTCTTGTTACACCAAATACTTTACCAACTTCTTCTAAAGTGCGTGTTCGTCCATCGTCTAAACCGAATCTTAAGCGCAATACATTTTCTTCTCTATCAGTTAATGTATCCAACACATCTTCGAGCTGTTCCTTGAGCAATTCATAAGCTGCATGGTCAGAAGGACTTTGAGCTTCTTGGTCTTCAATAAAATCACCAAGATGACTATCATCTTCTTCACCGATTGGCGTTTCTAAAGACACTGGTTCTTGAGCAATTTTTAGTATTTCTCGAACTTTTTCAGGAGGTAGGTCCATTTCTTCACCAATTTCTTCAGGTGCAGGATCTCGTCCTAAATCTTGAAGTAATTGACGTTGAACGCGGATTAATTTATTAATCGTTTCTACCATATGCACTGGGATACGAATTGTACGTGCTTGGTCAGCAATTGCACGAGTAATTGCTTGTCTAATCCACCACGTTGCATAAGTTGAGAATTTAAACCCTTTATTGAAGTCAAACTTCTCCACAGCTTTAATTAGTCCCATGTTGCCTTCTTGAATTAAGTCAAGGAATAACATGCCTCGTCCTACATATCTTTTAGCTATGCTTACCACAAGTCTTAAGTTTGCTTCAGCTAAACGTGATTTAGCAATTTCATCGCCTTGCTCAATACGTTTTGCTAATTCAATTTCTTCTTGTGCATTAAGAAGGTTAACACGTCCAATTTCTTTTAAGTACATGCGGACAGGATCATTTATTTTAACGCCTGGAGGTGCACTTAAATCATTTGGATTAAGTTTTTCATCGGTATCTGAACTATCTTTTTCGTTTACTAGTGAAATGTCATTATCATTCAATTGATCAAAAAATTCATCCATTTGATCGGTGTCCATATCGAAGTTTTGCATTTTTTCTGCAATTTCTTCATGGCTCAAATGGCCTTCTTTTTTACCTTTTTCAAGCAATTGTTTTTTTACATCTTCTAAAGTTAAAGTAGGATCAATTGTTTGCTTTTTAATTTTTACTTTGTTATCAGACATGAAAAGGCCTCCCGAAAATAATATAAGCTTTCAATAGCGATATTTAATTATATAACAAACTTATATAATGTCGATAGTATAATTAAAAATTCATAACAATTACGCACAAGTATTGTCGTTATTTTTATTTACTACGTTATAATCATTTTGAATTAATAGACAAATATCAATCACAGACTATATTTACCCATTAAAAGCGCATAATAACCATTATACAATATAAACCTTAAAATAGAAACAGTCTGTGCACTAATATTATTATGTTTTGAAATACTTATCATTTGTTACATCATCACATTCGTTGTTGATTTTTTTGAACAATCATTTGTAAATAGTATTTAACCATATCAATATCGCCGGTACGCTGCGCTTCGTTTAACTTGTGATTTAAGATTTCAATCGAATCTTCATCATTATTTTCCATTAAGGTCGCGATATAGTCTTCAATTTCATGGTCAAAAGGCTCTAAATTTAAATCATAATTATCTAGTGAAATCATCATTTCTCTCAAATCACTAGAATCTGTATATTGAATGAAATCGCTGATATGATAATTGTCATTTTCAGCATAAAAATCTTTTAATATCTCAAATATTTGTTTGAAAGAGGGATTAGAAAAAAGTTGACTATTGATATTTGCTGCATAATTTAAAAATGTATCTTTATCATTCATAAAATGTTTTAGTAAGCCACGCTCTGCTTTTTCACGTTTATTTAAATGATTAAAATTGTCTATTTGAGGCGCATGCATAGGCTGATTATCATGAAAATATGCACCAGAATAATAGTTATCGTAATCATATTCAGTAATTGAATGAGATTGTTGAGCTATTTCATTATTTAAACGATTTGCCTCAATATTAAACACACCAGCTACATCTTGAACAATTTTGTTTTTCAGAATATTTGATTGTACAAATGCGACATCTTGTATAGCTTCCTTCAAATATCGTTCGTAGGCTAAATCATTATGTTGTATTTCGTCTTGTTTCGTCTTGTATTTAAAGACAATAAAAGATTTCTTTTCAGTAGCTACAAAATTCAAAAATTCCTCTTTACCATATTTCACTATATATTCGTCTGGATCCATATCATTTGGTAACTGTATAATATAAACATTAAGTCCTTGTTGTAATAATACTTGGCCTGTTTTAAGTGCAGCTTCTCTACCAGCAAAGTCGCCATCAAACATAAGGGTAACATTGCTGGTTAATTTTTTTAAAAATGTTATATGCTCTTGTGATAGAGCTGTTCCCATGCTGGCAACTACGTGTTTTAATCCTGCAGCGTCTGACTTAATGACATCCATAAATCCTTCTAAGAGAATAACTTCATCATTTTTACGTATACGTTTTCTAGCATAATCAAGATTATATAATAACCTTCTCTTTTGGAATATAGGTGTTTCAGGACTGTTTAAATATTTGGGCTCTTGATTACGATAGGTTCTGCCTGAATAGCCTACAATACGTCCTTGTGCATTGTTTAATGGAAACATGATGCGGTCTCTAAAGCGATCATAGTAGCTAAAGTTTTCTTCATTTCTGGACAGTAGCCCTGCTTCGTATGCAAGTTCAATATCATAGTCATTCTTTGTTAAAAAATCTAAACAGAAGTGTGCATTATCTGGGGCATATCCTATGCCGCGTTGTTGAATTAACTCGTCGGTAAAACCGCGCTGTTTTAAATAGTTTAATGCTTCTTCCCCTTCAACTGTTTTTAATAAAGCATATTGATAATATGTTTGCATCAATTCGTGCATCTCTATCATTTTTAAGTCATCAGATGCGATTTGTGGTGTTTCTGAAGGTGTACCAATATCAACGTTTATATTGACACGTGCACCTAATTCTTTCACTGCTTCAACAAAAGAGATATCTTTTATATCTTGTGTAAATTGAAAGACATTGCCACCTTTTTTACAACCAAAGCAATGACAAATTTGCTTATCTTCAGAAACTGTAAATGAAGGTGTTTTTTCATCATGAAAAGGACACAAACCTATATAATTGCGCCCTCTTTTTTCTAATTTAACGTATTCACTTACCAAATCTAAGATATCAGTTTTTTCTTTTATTTCATTAATCACGGATTGTTCTATTCGCAATTTCGATCACCTATTACTTGTTAGTCGTCAAATTATAACGCTTTTTTGTTTCAAAAGATATTATTTTGATTGACGCTGTTCTATAAGTGCAATAACATCATTTGCAGTTTCCTCAATCGCCTTGTCAGAAACATCGATAACAGGACATCCTACCCGTGCAACAATGTCTTCGAAGTATTTAATTTCTTCTTTAATTCTAGCGTCGGTTGCATAACGTGCAGAATCTCCTAAGCCAAGTTGTTTTAAACGTTGCTTTCGAATACGATTTAATTTATCTTCACTAATTTTAAGTGCAATACATTTTGCAGGATCTATTTCAAATAGTGCATCAGGCGGTGTAACCTCTGGTACAATTGGCACATTCATTACTTTATAACTACGATGAGCAAGATATTGAGATAGCGGTGTTTTCGATGTTCTTGAAATACCTATGAGCACGATATCTGCTTTTGGCAAACCTTTTGGATCTTTACCATCATCATATTTTACAGCAAATTCAATCGCATCTATTTTTTTAAAATAAGCATCGTCCAATCGATGAACCATTCCAGGCTCATAATAAGGTGTTTGTTCAACTGACTCTGATAATATACTCATCAATGGACCCATAATATCAACAGACTGAATCTGTTTATCTTTAAGTTCTGCTTCCATATATTTGCGCATTTCAGGTTTAACTAATGTATAAACAATGATAGCCTTTGTGTCATGCGCAACTTGAATGACTTCATCAATATTTTCAAACGATTCGATATAAGGATATCTTAAAAATTCATTTTTGCATTGTTTAGGATTAAATTGAGACACACAAGCCCGTGCCACGAGTTCAGCTGTCTCTCCAATTGAATCTGAGGCAATAATAATCTTTATATTTTCCATTAATGTATACCACCTATTCTTTAAATAAAGATACAAAAAGTTTTGTTATTGTTGTTTTTGAAATACGACCCACAACTTCGTATTTATTATTGTCTTTTTTTCTAACTACAGGTAAAGCATCAATTTCTTTTTCTATCATTTGATTTGCAGCATATACGACTAATTCCGATTCCTCTAAATATGTGACGTTTGGCATTCTTGTCATATTGATACTAATCGGCATAGTATGTATATCCTCACCAATCATAGAAGCGCGTAATAAATCTTTGCGAGAACAAATGCCTATAAAATCATTATTGTTATTCACAATGAACAATGTGCTCGCATCTTCTAAGAAAATCGTGCAAATGGCATCGTAAACAGTCATATCTCCCTTTACTACAACTGGATGTGACATGTAATCTTTGACATTATATTGGCGCAATTGATCTTTAAATATTTTATTTTTAGATTTACCAGAATAAAAATAGCCAACGCGAGGTCGTGCTTCTAAAAAACCAGACATAGTTAAAATAGCTAAATCAGGTCTTAAAGTTGCTCGTGTAAGATTTAGGTGTTCAGCAATATGCTCACCAGTGATAGGTCCTTCATGCTTAACAATATCAATTATTTGCTCTTGCCTTTTACTAAGTTCTATAGGTCTTCACCCCTCTTAATTTCTATTATATTATAACTGTAAATGGTTGTTGCTACAAATACATATAAATACTTGCTTAAAAAAATACTTTCAATTAGAATGAACTTAAGCGAGTTAAGGACGGTGCAAGCTTAACGATGACATTGGCATAACAATTTGATAAGTAAAGAGAGTGGCTACACTAATTTGGGTGGAACCGCGGGTTAATATGTTAATAAACGAATATTTATTATTCGGTTAAAAATAATGACTCGTCCCAAAGATGGAGATATATTATATCAACGTCTTTGGGACGTTTTTGTGTACAAGGAGAGGATAAGCATATGGTAAAAGATATGGATACAATTGTTTCGTTAGCAAAGCACAGAGGGTTTGTATTCCCTGGCAGTGATATATACGGAGGGCTTTCAAATACATGGGATTATGGGCCTCTTGGTGTAGAATTAAAAAATAACGTTAAAAAAGCATGGTGGCAAAAATTTATTACACAATCACCTTATAACGTCGGGATTGATGCAGCGATTTTAATGAATCCTAAAACTTGGGAAGCTTCTGGACATTTAGGTAATTTTAATGACCCTATGATTGATAATAAAGATAGTAAAATTCGTTATCGTGCAGACAAACTAATTGAAGATTATATGCAACAACAAAAAGGAGACGAAAACTTTATTGCTGATGGCTTGAGTTTTGATGAAATGAAGCGCATTATCGATGAAGAAGGCATTGTTTGTCCTGTAAGTGGTACTGCAAATTGGACAGATATTCGTCAATTTAACCTTATGTTTAAAACTTTCCAAGGTGTAACAGAAGATTCAACAAATGAAATTTTCTTACGTCCAGAGACTGCGCAAGGTATTTTTGTTAATTACAAAAATGTGCAACGCTCTATGCGTAAAAAGTTGCCATTTGGTATTGGTCAAATTGGTAAATCATTCCGTAATGAAATTACACCAGGTAACTTTATTTTTAGAACAAGAGAATTTGAACAAATGGAATTAGAATTCTTCTGTAAGCCTGGCGAAGAAATCGAATGGCAGAACTATTGGAAAACTTTTGCTAGTCAGTGGTTAAAAGACTTAAATATTAGTGAAGAAAATATGCGTTTAAGAGACCATGATGAAGATGAGTTATCTCACTATTCTAACGCTACGACTGATATAGAATATAAATTCCCATTTGGTTGGGGTGAATTATGGGGTATTGCAAGCCGTACTGACTTCGACTTAAAACAACATAGTGAGCATTCAGGAGAAGATTTTAAATATCATGATCCTGAAACAAATGAGAAATATATTCCTTATTGTATCGAACCGTCTCTTGGTGCTGACCGTGTAACATTAGCGTTCTTGTGTGATGCCTATGATCAAGAAGGTGTTGAAGGCAGTAAAGACGCTCGTACGGTTCTTCATTTCCACCCTGCTTTAGCGCCGTATAAAGCAGCAGTGTTACCATTGAGTAAAAAGCTTTCAGGAGAAGCGATTAAGATTTTTGAAGATTTAAGTTCAAAATTTGCTATTGATTTTGATGAATCCCAATCAATTGGTAAGCGATATCGTCGACAAGATGAAATTGGAACACCTTATTGTATTACATTTGACTTTGATTCATTAGAAGACAATCAAGTAACTGTTCGTGATCGTGATTCTATGGATCAAGTACGTATGCCGATTGCTGAATTAGAAGCATTTTTAACAGAAAAAGTTAAATTTTAAGATATACGTAAAGGTTAATACTTGCTAATTCTGTGCGCAATAGATTATCAATGGCTAAATAAAACCTCCCGTAAAAAGATTGTCTAGAAATGGACAACAGTTATGGGAGGTTTTAATAGTTATTTGGGTTCTAATCTATTGAGTTGATTAATTAATTTTTGACTTTTAAAAAATACACCAGCATATTCTCTATATAACATAATCATAAAGTCAGACATTTCGTTTATAATCTCTTGATGGATGCTAAGTTGATTCATTTTTTCAATGGGTAATTGTTGTAATATATTTAACAGGTACAAGGTTTTATTTGATATTAATAAGGCATGTGGATCTCGATAAGCTGCTTCTTGTGAAATAGCACCATGAAATTTAAAACTGTACCCTATTAAGTTAGACGGATTAGTTGAACCAGTTATGACACAATGGTTAAAGTTTGCGGAAAAGCCATATTTATGCATACATTTCAACATCGTAATTATCGACATTAGCTGTGCAGAAGTACCTGCAGTAATTTTTGTTAAAACAAAATGCAATAATTCATAATAATATTTTGAAATTTCTTGATCGTCCATGGCTTTGTCTATAATTTCAGCACTAAGTGATGCGTAGCTATGTGTGTATAAATCAAGCCTTAACTCGTAATGCTGATTTATAACATCAATAGAATTAAGGGTTCCCATTCCACGCCATTGGTTATAAATAAATAAGCCATACACAAATAATTGTGTATGAGCTTGAAAACCACTTTTGGCTTTTTTTGCACGACGTACCATTAAGGGTACTTTAGCGCCATGTTCATTAAGGATAGTAATTACTTTATCTGATTCACCATAATCCACAGACTTAATAATAATCCCTTTTTGTTTCATGAGCATAAATAACACCCACTCTCTGTTTAATCTTGGTCTTCAATATATCCAATTTGACGTATAAAATTCACTTTATTTCTCCAATCCTTTTGAACTTTTACCCACAATTCTAAATATACTTTGGAACCAAGTAACATTTCAATATCATGACGTGCACGTTTACCTACTTCTTTTAATTTTTTTCCACCTTTACCAATAACGATTCCTTTTTGAGAATCACGTTCAACATATATCGTTGCTTCAATGCGAACACGATCTTCATTTTCTTTAATCATTCTATCGACATTCACGCCAATAGCATGAGGGATTTCTTCGCTAGTTAAGTGTAATATTTTTTCACGAATGATTTCACTAACAACAAATTGTTCGGGATGGTCTGAAATTTGATCGTCAGGATAATACTTTGGTCCTTCTGGTAAATGGCTTTTAAGCACATCTATAAAATGGTCAACATTAAGTCCTTCTAATGCTGAAATAGGTACTATCTCAGTGAAGTTCATATATTTTTGATAAGCTTCGATACGTGGCATCAAAGAATCTGGATGTACTAAATCAATTTTATTTAATACTAAAAATACGGGTGTCTTCACATTACGTAGCATGTCCATGATATATTCATCACCACGTCCGATATCTTCGTTTACATTGACCATAAACATGATAGCATCAATTTCAGACAATGTATTTTTAGCCACGCGCATCATATAATCACCAAGCTTATGCTTTGGCTTATGAATACCTGGTGTATCGATAAAAATAATTTGCGCATCATCTCGCGTCATTACGCCTTGAATTTTATTACGCGTTGTTTGAGCTTTATCTGACATTATTGCTATTTTATGGCCAATCACTCTATTAACAAATGTTGATTTACCAACATTTGGTCGACCTATAATTGAAACAAAACCTGATTTATGTACTGTCATTAATTTTCTAAATCCTTTCCGGAAAATCCAAATGGTAACAATTCTGAAACTGAGGAAGCACGCATTTCACCTGTATTATTTGTCATATATATGGGCATATCATCATCACATAATTCTTTTAAAACTTGTCTACAAATACCACATGGCGATGTTGGTTTTATACTATTAACTGTCACAGTTATTGATTCAAAATCCCCAGGCTGATATCCAAGAGCGATTGCTGCGGCAAGACTGGATTGTTCTGCACAAATTGTTGCAGGATAAGATGCATTTTCAACATTGGCACCATAAAACCCTCTGCCATCCTTAGTTTTCAAATAAGCGCCTACTTTAAATTGACTATAAGGCGTGTAAGCGTTACTTTGAGCTTTTTGAGCTTCTTCAAAATAATGTTGTTGATAACTCATTGTAACAAACTCCTTTACGAAAATATATGAGGAATAAAAATAATTAGTCCAGTAATAATAGCAAAGATAGATACTAGCATGACACTAAAAGCCGCGATATCTTTGGCGTACTTTGCAAACTCATGATAATCCAATGTTACTAAATCAACAACAAATTCTATAGCCGTATTCAGTGCTTCTAATGTTAAGACAAGAAATATGGATAATAGGATAAAAAGCCACTCATATCTGTTAAGTTGAAAGACAAATCCTAAAACAATAACAAGTATTGAAATGATAAGATGAAGTAAGAAATTATGGTCTTTAACAAGCAGTGCTTTAAAACCATTAAAGGCGTATCTAAAACGTTTAAACTCTTTAATCTCTCGTCAGTCCATATGCAGTTAATATTGTTTCTTGCCGACCAAACATTTTCTTTTCATCTTCTTCATTCATATGATCATAGCCTAATAAATGTAAAAATCCATGAAGAGCAAGAAAGCCTAACTCTCGTTCAAATGAATGACCATATGTCGTAGCTTGTTCTTGTGCTACATCTGTACATATAATAATATCACCTAGTACGCGAGGTATCTCCAAGCCTGTTATTTCAGGTTCATCCTCTTCCAAAGCAAAGGATATAACATCGGTTACTTTATCTTTATCTCGATATATTTTATTAATTTGTTGAATTTCTTCTTTATCTACAAATGTCACGGATAATTCTGCATCTTGTGTAATACCTTCTTGTTCTTTTGCAAAGTTAAGTAAATCGTCAATTTGTTGAAACCATGCTTCATCAACCATTTGCGTGTGGTCACTAAAATCTATGGTAAACATGTTTATTTTACCTCCCCATCATATCTTGCGATAATTTTACCTACTAAAGGATGTCTAACAACATCGGATTGATCCAAATTCATAATATGAATACCATTTACCCCTTGCAATTTGCTTATAGCTTCTTTCAAACCACTTTTAACGCCTTTAGGTAAATCAATTTGGGTTTGATCTCCAGTAACAACCATTTTTGAATCGAAGCCTAACCTTGTTAAAAACATTTTCATTTGTGCATGTGTTGTGTTTTGTGCTTCATCTAAAATCACAAAGGCATCATCTAATGTACGACCTCTCATATAAGCAAGTGGTGCAATTTCAATAATTCCTCTTTCAATAAAACGTGCTGTTTGTTCACGACCTAATACCGTATTTAAGCCATCATATAATGGTCTTAAGTAAGGATCTACTTTTTCTTTTAAATCACCTGGTAAAAATCCTAAAGATTCACCAGCTTCAACAGCAGGGCGTGTTAGCACAATGCGTTTGACTTTCCCTTTTCGTAATTGTTTAGCTGCATAAACAACAGCTAAAAATGTTTTTCCAGTGCCAGCAGGACCCACGCCAAAAACTAAATCATTTCGTTGCATTGCATTGACATACATACGTTGTCCCATAGTTTTTGCACGAATGGTTTTACTATATGCATCTTTTGTAATTTCATCCTCATATAAATCTAATAAAAATTGCAAAGTATTATTATCAGCCATTTTAATAGCAGCTTCTACGTCTTTAAGTGTAATAACATGGCCGAGTTCTATAACTTTTAATAAATTTTTAAGAATTTGTTCTGCCTTTTCAACATGCTCCAGACGTTCGCCTTTAACAGCAATTTCTTGACCTCTGGCATGTATGACAACATCATATGCATCCTCTAGCGCTTTTAAATGCTCATCATTATTTCCGATTAAAGCTTGAGATTGATTAATGTTGTCGATTTGAATTATTTCTGGCATAAACGGGCTCCTTTACAAGTAACATTATTTATCAAATTTTTACTGCATGATATAAATAGGTCAATTTATGATTATTATATCATGATAACTAGATAACCTTGGATGTGAAAATTATTAAAACTCACTTTCAATAAAAGTTTACTAAACAATCCATATTGATACAAATTAATGTGTTTGTAAATTTAAAAAAGATTGGCTAATGGGCTCAAAATATAAAAAATAACATATCCCACTACATACAATTTAATTAGTGGAATATGTTATATATTATAATTGCTTTGGTTTATTCAATATTTCTTGCCAAATTAAACCATTAACTACAGGATTGTTATCAAATTGTAGTGCTTGATGGGTCATATTTTGTTCGATTGATTTGGTGTTTAGCAATTGCTTTAAGCGATATTGTTTAGCTCTAGGTGATAAATATTTATCGCTAATAATTTCTTTTGCTTTTTGCTCAATCATTGCGAGTTGCTTTTCTTTTTCATTATCAATATCTAAACGAACACGTTTTAAATCATCCATAAGTGTATGTTCTAAATCTTGATTTGAAGGCTGCTTATTCACAACATCTCTTGATGATGGCTGTGTTTGTAAGGTATCATTATTGCTATTTTGAGATTGTGTTAGTTGCCTTGATGATCTTTGAACTGTAGGACGTGCTTTATCTTGTGTTTCCACCTTAATCTCTCGTTCTAATTTACGATCTTTATACACAGGTTGAGAGGTATTTTTATCGTGTTGTACTTTTTTATGTTTCGTATGTTCACCTGAAATTTCTTCATTCATTTCATTTAGCTTATCTCCAACTTTATCTAAGAACGAACCTTTTTGTGGTTGACGTGATGTTGGTTTAGACTGAGCTTTCTTTTTAGGTGGTTTTTGATTCTGACGTTGTTTATGACTCTTATCCCCCATCGCACTGATAATTGAAATGATGACCGAAATAGCAAATATGAGAATACCAATGTTCATGACATCACCCCTTTAATTATTTTGGTGATTCTGGGTCTTCTTTGTCTGTATGTTTATTGATAGCATTTCTCATTCCTGTATCAGCTTCTATATTTTTTAAATTATAATAGTCTTTGACACCTAAATTACCGTTGCGTAGTGCTTCTGCCATAGCAAGAGGTACTTCAGATTCTGCCTCAACAACTTTTGCACGCATTTCTTGTACACTTGCTTTCATTTCTTGTTCTTTAGCTACTGCCATCGCGCGACGTTCTTCGGCTTTAGCTTGAGCAATGTTTTTATCTGCTAGTGCCTGCTCAGTTTGTAAATCAGCACCAATATTTTTACCGATATCTACGTCAGCAATGTCAATGGATAAAATTTCAAAGGCTGTACCTGAATCTAAACCTTTGCTTAATACAGTTTTAGAAATATTATCTGGATTTTCAAGAACTTGTGTATGATGTTCACTTGAACCGATAGTTGAAACAATACCTTCACCTACACGAGCAATAATTGTTTCTTCACCAGCACCACCGACTAATCGAGAAATATTAGCTCGAACCGTAATACGTGCTTTAGCTCTAACTTCGATACCATTCATAGCCACACCAGTAATAAAAGGTGTTTCTATAACTTTAGGATTAACAGACATTTGAACAGCTTGTAATACATCACGACCGGCTAAGTCAATCGCAGCACCGCGTTCAAACGGTAGATTTATATCTGCACGTTGCGCAGCGATGTTTGCATCAACAACTCTATCAACGTTACCACCAGCTAAGTAGTGAGATTCTAACTGATTAGTTGTTAAGTTTAAACCAGCTTTATGTGCTTTTATTAATGGCGCAATTACTTTTCTAGGCGAAACGCGACGTAAACGCATACCAATGAGTGTTCCGATTCCAACCTTAACGCCTGCTGCAATTGCTGAAATCCACAGTCCAACTGGAACAAATGAAAATAAAATAAGAATTGCTACAAGAATTATAATAGCAATTACAATAAATCCAATACTAAACATTAAATCACTCCTATAAATTAATCTATCTCTCTTACTACAACTCGAGTGCCTTCTACTTCTAATATTTTGACATCTTTATTTCTTAAAATAAATGAACCATCTGACACAGCATCTATTCTTTCATCATTTATTAAAATAATGCCTGCTGGACGTAAGTCTGTAGAAGTACGAGCTATTTTGCCAACTAAGTGAGAACGGTCATCGTGAGATCTATAACCAGCTTCAGCATTTGTCGAATCTTTAAGTACAACTTTTTCAAAAAAAGATATTTTTCGATTTAAAAGTTTTACTAAAATGACCCATTCAACAATACTAAGAATAACTGCAATAATGACATTGAATAACATAATAAACAAGTTATCACCAAGCATTATTAAGCTTAATGAGATTAGAACTATGCCAAAAAAGCCTATTACTGCACCTACAATAAAGAGCTCTATGATAACAAAAATTACCCCTATGCCAAATAAAATTACCGATATCAAATTGACGTCGCCATTGATGAGAAATCCTAAAAATAATAGTAATAAACATAATGCTGCAACTACACCTATTAAATTAATTTTAGGAGAGTATAATTGATATAAAAATCCTAAAAATATAGCGACTGTCAGAATAAGTGTCATCAATGGATGTGTAAGAATTTGAGCTACATCAAATATCCAAGAGACATCAGAAGAAAAGTTCAGCAAGAAAAAGGTATGTATTCCATTTATAACTGTCATAAATTCACCTCGCTCCCATTTTGATTATACATGAATCATGACTAAGATTATAGGGATATAAAAGAGAATCTATAAGATTTCCAACAACAATATATTAAATAAATGAATAATAGCTGGTATTTATTTTTAACGATATAATGAGTCTGATAAAATCAACAACCTAAATAATAAAGTTTAATGATTTTTGAAATGCATTTAGAATTTTTAATTATATTTTTTATATTGTAATATCACTTGTATAATATGTTGTTATCACTTAACCCCTGCTTGGTACTACTTTCTCTACAGTTCCATGAAACGATAATTCATATTCAAATATACTTTTGCAATACATCATTAAAATATATGAAAAGATAATAACTTTGCAAACTAAAAAACAAAAGTATAACAAAATGGCAATTTCTACGTTATTTCAATAGAAATTGCCATTTTTCGTTGGTTGGAACCTATTTATAGTCCTAACCTTATATATAATTAACATTCGTGTTGAGGGAGTCAACAGAGCTATTAATTATTTGAATTTACGTTTACGTACTTCTTGAATTGTTCCACTTTTTGATACTGAACGTTTAAATCTACGTAACGCATCTTCAAGTGATTCGTTTTTACGTACTACTGTTTTAGACATCTGTATTTCCCTCCCTCCAAATATCAACGGAACTTTAATAATTATGTGCATAGTACAATAGACTATGCTTTATTTAGTATAATATATCTCCATTGTGCGGTCAATTAGTAAAGCGCGGAAAGTTTACATTAGTACTTCTTGCTCAGATAAATTAGAAGCATGTTCAACTACTCTTAATGCTTCACCTTTATTTAGCGGATAATCAGCATGTACAATCTTTACTTTGACAATTTGACCTATCAATGATTCATCACCATCAAATTGTACTTTCATGTAGTTATCTGCATAACCAACCAGTGAACCATGGAAACTACCTTTTTCTTCAGGAATAACTTCCAATACGTCATCTTCAAACTTAGAAGCATATTCTTTAGCTAATTGATCACTTAAAGCAATTAATTTGTGAACACGTTCATTTTTAACATCTTCATCAATCTGATTATCCATACGAGCAGCAGGTGTACCGATTCGTGAAGAATATGGAAATACATGTAATTCAGAAAACTTATGTTTTGCTATAAAATCAAAGGTTTCTTGAAACTCTTCATCAGTTTCTCCAGGAAAACCTACTATAACATCACTTGTCACTGCCAAATCTGGCAACGCTTTATGAAGTTTTGATAGACGTTCTGAAAAATGTTCCATCGTGTATTTACGTCGCATACGTTTAAGCACGCTATCTGAACCTGATTGTAACGGAATATGCAAATGACGGACAACTTTATTAGATTTTTCAATGACATCAATCACTTCATCTGTTAGTTGACTGGCTTCAATTGAAGAAATACGAATTCTTTCTAGACCATCAATCGTTTCTAAATCGCGTAACAGTTGTGCTAGATTATAGTTTTTCAAGTCTTGACCGTAACCACCAGTGTGAATACCAGTGAGCACAATCTCTTTATAACCTGCATTGACAAGCGTTGTGGCTTGTTCAACAACCTTTTTCGGATCTCTAGAACGCATTAAACCTCGAGCCCATGGTATGATGCAAAATGTACAGAAATTATTACAGCCTTCTTGAATTTTTAATGAAGCACGTGTACGATCTGTAAAATACGGTACATCTAATTCCTCATAGGTGCGATTTTTCATAATGTTTCCTACACCATTAATAGGTTGGCGCTCTTTTTGAAACTCATCTATATATGATAGTAATTTATGACGGTCTTGCGTACCAACTACAACATCAACGCCTGGAATTTCCATAATTTCTGCTGATGATGTTTGTGCATAACAACCAGTGACGCATATAACTGCATCAGGATTTTTTCTAATAGCACGACGTATGACTTGTCGACTTTTTTTATCTCCAGTATTTGTAACCGTACATGTGTTAATAACATACACATCTGCATTGGTTTCAAAATCTACTCTTTCATAATTTGCTTCTTTAAATAATTGCCAAATTGCTTCTGTTTCATAATGGTTTACTTTACAACCTAATGTATGAAAAGCTACCGTTGACATGTCATTCACCCCAATAATTCATTTTCATAGCTCATTGCACTTAGTGCATACAATGGTGCTGTTTCTGCCCTTAAAATTCTAGGTCCTAAACCTACTGTGTGACTATTATCCTTAAACATCTCGATTTCTGACTCTGTTAACCCACCTTCGGGACCAAATATCATTAAAACGCGATCGTTTGGCTTAAAACATTGTAATAATTGTCTGAAATGGCTTCTTTCATTTTGCTTTGCTTGTTCTTCATATGCAATCAGAATATAGTCATAATGACTTATTTTATCATAAACGGATTTCAAATTCGACATGTACTTTACTGAAGGTATAGTAAGTCGATAACTTTGCTCGGCAGCTTCTTTGACAATTTTTTGCCATCTATCAATTTTCTTCATAGCTTTTGTTTGATTTAGTTTCACAACCGAGCGCGCCATATCTACTGCCCAAAACTCATTGGCACCTAGCTCTGTAGCTTTTTGAAGCATCCACTCATACTTATCTGCCTTAATGAGCCCACTACAAATTGTTACATACAGAGGTAATTCAGTATGTATGTCTAATTTGACTTTCGGCATTATTTGAATATATTCATCATTAATATCTGTAATTTCACACTCGAATACGCTTTGATTTTGGAATGTAATAATGATATGATCTCCAACACAATTGCGCATAACATTAATAATATGATGACGGTCATTTTTATCTCGAATAAAAAAACGCTGACCGTCATCAGCGTTTTCGTTAATAAAGTATCGTTGCAACTTATTCACTCACTTTCTGACCAACAAGGCATACCCATCCATTATTTTGTTCAATTGAAATGATATCAAAGCCAACCTGTTTCATGTGTGCTTCTATTTCTAAATGTTTTTCAGTGATAATACCAGACGTTATAAAATAACCATCTTCATTTAATGTATTATAAGCATCTTCTATCATTTCATCAATAATATGAGCTAAAATATTTGCAATGACTACATCGTATTTTTTAGTTTCATCTTTGAGTAAATTACCAGTGTTTGCTTCAATAACAGCTTCACAGTGATTCTTTTTAAAGTTCTCTATTGCTACTTTAATTGCCATATCATCAATATCTATCGCTTTGATGTGCCGTACACCTAATAAATGGCATGCAATACTCAAGATTCCAGATCCAGTTCCGACATCAATGACATTTTTGTCAGAGGAAACGTATTTCTCTATAGCGTGTAAGCACATACTTGTCGTTGGGTGATCACCCGTACCAAAAGCCATACCAGGATCTAATTCAATACAGAGTTCCTCGTTACTATCTTTGGTATAGGTTTCCCAACTGGGTACAATTGTAAATCGTTTCGAAGCTCTAAAAGGATGGAAATAGTTTTTCCATTCATTCTCCCAATCTTCTTCAGCCACAGGTTGCGTATTATAAGTAAAAACTGTGGTATCTAATTCGGTTAAATTTAAAATTTCTTTTTTTATTTGTGTTGCTAAAGACTTTGTAAATTTAATTTCGTTAAAATAGGCCTTCAAACGGACGCCAAATTCAGGATAATCTTCAGATTTTAATTCATAAATTTCACCGTATTTATCGGCAGGTGGTTGTATCAAGTCATGAGAATCTTCAATAACAACACCATTTGAACCGAAATTTTCTAAAATGTTAGTGACTAAAGGTTCTACTTCATGGTTAACTACGATTGAGAGCTCTACCCAATTCATTGCTTATTCACCTCTGAAAAATTTACGTGCTTTATCTTTAAAATTAGAATGTTGTTCTTTAATTTCTTCTCCACTAACTTCAGCAAATTCTCGCATTAATTCTTTTTGTTTTTCATTTAATTTTGTTGGTGTTACAACTTTAATATTAACGAATAAGTCGCCATAACCGTAGCCATGAACATTTTTAATACCTTTATCTTTAAGTCTAAATTGTTTACCCGTTTGTGTACCTGAAGGAATAGTTAACATGACATTGCCTTTTAACGTTGGTACTTTTATTTCATCTCCAAGGGCAGCTTGTGGGAAACTAATGTTCAAGTTGTAATAAATGTCGTCGCCATCACGTTCAAATTTTTTAGAAGGACGAACACGGAAAACAACATATAAATCACCGTTAGGGCCACCGTTCTCACCTGGAGAACCTTCACCACCTAAGCGAATTTGTTGTTCGTTGTCAACGCCTTCAGGCACGTTAACTTCTAGTTTAACTACTTTGTTTTCAGTACCTTTACCATGACATGTTGGACATGGTTCTTCAAATTCTTGACCAGTACCTTGACATTTAGGGCAAGTTTGTTCAGTTCTTACACGACCAAGTATAGTATTTTGTTCAACAGAAGTACGGCCTGATCCCTTACAGTAACTACATGTTTTTTTGCTGGTTCCTGGTTTAGCACCTTCACCATTACATGTATGACATTTTACATCTTTTCTAATAGATATCTCTTTTGTTGCACCAAATACTGCTTCTTCAAAATCAATAGTCATTGTATATTGTAAATCATCGCCTTTACGTGGGGCGTTAGGATCTCGTTGTCTAGATCCTCCAAAGAAAGAACTGAAGATATCCTCGAAACCACCGCCGAAGCCACTGAAATCTTGACCACCAAATCCTTGGTTGCCGAAACCTCCTTGAGGACCACTATGGCCAAATTGATCATAATTAGCTCGTTTATTATCATCACTTAAAATTTCATAGGCCTCAGAAATTTCTTTGAATTTTTCATCTGCACCTTCTTCTTTGTTGATATCAGGATGATATTTTTTTGATAATTTTCGGTATGCTTTTTTTATTTCATCTTTTGAGGCATCTTTGCTGACACCTAATACTTCATAGTAATCTCTTTTATTGGCCAATTCATCTCGCTCCTTTTAATTGATAAATTTTTAAGCACTTACTACTGTTTAATGCTGTTTGAGAGGCGAATGTCATTTAAACTAACATGTTAAATAAAAAGTCAAAGCCAATGCTCAATTGACTTTGACTTTTTGGCTGTCAGTTTATATATAGTCTTACTATTTAAAATGGTATATGACTTATTTATAAACGATTAGCTATTATTTTTTATCTTCGTCATCTTTAACTTCTTTAAATTCAGCATCTTCAACAGTGCTATCGTTTTGTTGGTTACCTTCAGCACCTTGAGCTTGTTGCGCTTGTTGTTGTGCTTGTTGATAAACTTTAGCAGATAATTCTTGAACTACTTTTTCAAGTTCTTCTTTTTTAGCTTTAATGTCATCAATGTCTTGACCTTCTAATGCAGATTTAAGAGCATCTTTTTTCTCTTCTGCATTTTTCTTATCATCTTCGCTAATATTGTCGCCTAAGTCTTTAATTGTTTTTTCAACTTGGAATACTAAACTATCAGCTTCATTTCTTAAGTCAACTTCTTCACGACGTTTTTTATCTGCTTCAGCATTTTCTTCAGCATCTTTTACCATACGATCAATTTCTTCATCAGATAAAGAAGAGCTAGATTGGATTGTAATATTTTGTTCTTTATTAGTACCTAAGTCTTTAGCAGTTACGTTAACAATACCATTTTTATCGATATCAAATGTAACTTCGATTTGAGGTATGCCACGTGGAGCTGGTGGAATATCAGTTAATTGGAATCTGCCAAGTGTTTTGTTGTCAGAAGCCATAGGACGTTCACCTTGTAACACATGAATATCAACTGATGGTTGGTTATCAGCAGCAGTTGAATAAACTTGTGATTTAGATGTTGGGATTGTAGTATTACGTTCAATTAACGTATTCATACGACCGCCCATGATTTCGATACCTAATGATAATGGCGTTACATCTAATAATACAACGTCTTTAACATCACCAGTGATAACACCACCTTGAATAGCAGCACCCATCGCTACGACTTCGTCAGGATTTACACCTTTATGTGGTTCTTTACCGATTTCTTTTTTAACTGCTTCTTGTACAGCTGGAATACGTGTTGAGCCACCTACTAAGATAACTTCATCAATTTCTGATGTTGATAAGCCAGCATCTTTTAACGCTTGACGTGTTGGTTCCATAGTACGTTTAATTAATGAATCAGCTAATTCTTCAAATTTAGAACGAGTTAAGCTAATTTCTAAGTGTAATGGACCATTTGCTCCAGCAGAGATGAATGGTAATGAAATTTGGGTTTGTGATACACCTGATAAATCTTTTTTAGCTTTTTCAGCTGCATCTTTAAGACGTTGTAATGCCATTTTATCTTGAGACAAATCGACACCGTTTTCTTTTTTAAATTCAGATACTAAATAATCGATAATGACTTGGTCAAAGTCGTCACCACCAAGTTTATTGTCACCAGCAGTTGAAAGTACTTCGAATACACCGTCACCTAATTCAAGAATAGAAACGTCAAATGTACCGCCACCTAAGTCGAATACTAATACTTTTTGATCTTTTTCAGTTTTATCTAAGCCATAAGCTAATGCTGCAGCTGTAGGTTCATTGATGATACGTTCTACTTCTAAGCCAGCGATTTTACCAGCATCTTTAGTAGCTTGACGTTCACTATCATTGAAGTATGCTGGAACAGTAATTACTGCTTTATCAACTTTTTCTCCTAAATAACTTTCAGCCGTATTTTTTAAGTTTTGTAAAATCATAGCTGAAATTTCTTGAGGTGTGTATGATTTTCCTTCAATATCTACTTTATAATCTGAACCCATGTGACGTTTAATTGATTGAACAGTGTTTGGGTTAGTGATTGCTTGACGTTTTGCAACTTCACCAACTTGTGTTTCACCGTTTTTAAATGCAACAACAGATGGTGTTGTGCGGGCACCTTCAGGATTTTGAATTACTTTAGGCTCGTCACCTTCTAAAATAGCGACACATGAATTTGTTGTACCTAAGTCGATTCCAATTACTTTACTCATAATAAAATTCCTCCAATGTTCGTTTTGTAATATATTTGGTTATTTTCGTCAACGTTTTATTGATTTACTTTAACCATTGATGGTCTTAATACGCGATCTTTCAATTTGTACCCCTTTTGCAGTTCTTGAGTAATTTCACCAGATTCATAATCTGGATTATCATCTTGAACTACAGCTTGGTGCACATTAGGATCAAATGTTTGACCTTCAGTTTCAATCACTTCAAGACCATTGTCTTTTAAAGCTCTTAATAAGCTTTCATGAACCATTTGAACACCTTTTTGCAGCGATTTAAATGATTCATCATTACCTTCAATTTGTAATGCACGTTCAATGTTATCAATCGTAGGTAAAATATCGGTTAACACGCTTTGAGCTTTGTATGCACGATTTGTTTCATTTTCTTTTTGAATACGACGTTTATAATTTTCAAACTCTGCATATAATCTCAAATATTTTTCTTCATTATCATTAGCTAATTGTTCTAGCTCGTTAATTTTTTCTTCTTGTGGATCAATTTTTTCAGATTCATTGTTTGCTTCTTCTTGTTGATTCTGTTCTGAACTTTGATCAGCTTGACTTGCTTCATCGTCAGTTTCCGTAGCATTAACAGTGTGATCTGTTTGTTCTACTTCTTCAGCATTATTTTGTTTCACTGATTCTTTTTCTTCTGCCATTTTCTGCCCTCCGAAATAATCCAAATTACTACCAAATTCTACTGAGTAATTGAATTACATTTTGATAATGCATTGCTGTTGGTCCAATAACAGCAATCTGACCTTTGAGCGAATCATCGAAGTGATAGTCACTTGCAATAATTGAAATATCGCTCAGATTTGCGTCAATCTCCTTGCCAATTTTGACATCTACTTGAGAGTTTGCAAAATCATCTAAAAGTTCCATAATTCGATTTGATTCAATATATTGTAGAATAGGTTGAATTGATGAAACATTCGTTTCATTTAACGCATTGATTAGTTTAACCTTTCCACCCATGTAAATGCTATTACTTTGTTTATGAATATGTTGCCTCATCATTGTTATGACTTTAATAATAAAGTTCTTTTCGCTATCTGACTGCGAAAATCGGTTTAACTCGGCCATTAAATTAAAAGTGCGCTGGCGATTAAAATAATCACTAATAAAACTTGAAATTTGAACCAATCGAGCACTAGATAATTTATCTTTAGTTGCAATATGAACATTTTCTACATGACCTGATGAAAAAATCATAATAAGAATAACAAGTAATGGGTTAGCTTGAATCAAATGAACTTTATTTAGTACATCCAGTTTGTGATTTGGACGAATAACCAAAGTTGCGTATTGAGATTCAGTTGACAACTCATTTGCAAAATAACTCAATGCCGATGAAATATCGTAGTGATTTTCAATCAACAATTGATGAAAACGTTGTTCTTTTTTAAACGTTTGATGAGATGTATCTTCTAATAATTGATTAACATAAAATCTAAAACCTTCTTCAGATGGAATACGTCCAGATGAGGTATGTGTCTTCTCAATGAAGTTTAAATCCTCTAAAAATTTCATTTCATTTCTAATGGTTGCCGGACTAACATCAAGATGATGATTTTCAATTAAGGTTTTAGAACCAATTGGTTGTCCAAAATCAACATAATCTTCAACAATCGCATTTAAAATGCTTAATTGTCTATCAGTAATCATGTTTCCACCTCATTAGCACTCTTTTCTTCCAAGTGCTAATTATAATTTATCAAATTGGTCAAAGTAAGTCAATGTTAAAGGCTTGGATTTGTAAAAAAATTTTTAGCTTAATAAAAATGCTTCAAATACTTCATTACCAATGACTTTTCCGCGTTCAGTTAATGCGAGATAGTTACTATTTTGTTTAATTAATTCCTTTTGACTTAAATCATGAATTGTTTGACCAAAGACTTGATAAATGGATTGGTCAAATTTTTGTTTGAAACGGATAATATTAACGCCCTTATTCATTCTTAAACCTAAAAACATTTCTTCTTCCATTTGTTCTTTGATTGTAGGTATTGTGAAAGATAACATTGGAGGTTTATCAGCTTGTACTGCTTTGATATAGTGATTTACTGGATTAACATTGGTATATCTTTTGCCATTTACATAGCCACTTGCGCCGGCGCCAAAACCATAGTATTCCTCGTTTTTCCAATAGGTCATATTGTGCGTAGAAGCATGACCTTTTTCAGCAAAGTTCGATATTTCATATTGCTGAAACTTTGAGTGATTTAAACGATGCATTAAATACTGATACATATCAGCGCCTAAATCTTCATTTGGTAATTTTAGTTTTCCCTTACGATATAAGTTATAAAATTGAGTTTTTGGTTCTAAAATCAAACCATAACTCGAGATATGATTTATATCCATACTAAGCGCTCGTTCTATACTATCTTTAAAGTCGTCTAAAGTTTGTTGTGGCAGATGATACATTAAGTCTAAACTTATGGAAGAAATGTCCGCCTTGTTTGCATAGTCAACAGCTTGATAGATGTCTTGTGTATTATGTGTACGTCCTAAAATTGTTAATAGTTCAGGTTTAAATGTTTGTACGCCCATTGAAATGCGATTTACGCCGTAATCTTTTAGTAATTTAACTTTTTGAAAGGTTAATTCATCGGGATTAGCTTCGAACGTATATTCACCTGAAATTGTAAATAACTTATTAATCGCTTTTAATAACTTTTCTAACTGTTTAATATTTAAGGCAGTTGGAGTTCCGCCACCAACATACATTGTTTCAATATTTGGATTAAGTCTTGTATGCATTTCCTTTATTAAAGCATCTAAATAGTCATCAACTGGCTGTTTTGCTATAAAATATTTATTAAAATCACAGTAGGTGCAAATTCTTACGCAAAATGGGATATGGATATAAGCACTATTTATTGTCATTTTGCCACCTTCTCTACTTTATCATAGTAATCAAACGAAATAGAGGCTAAGACAAAAAACATCTATTGCTAAAGCTAATAACGTTATTACTTCAGTTCAATTGAAGACCACGTTAGCGTCGAATGTGGAAACGTTATTTAACTTTAAACGTATGTGTTCTTGTATCTTGACCTCTATTTTCATTATTCATCATCCATTTTTAAGACGGCTAGGAAAGCATCTTGTGGTATTTCAACATTACCCACTGCTTTCATTTTAGCTTTACCTGCTTTTTGTTTTTCTAATAATTTACGCTTACGGCTAATGTCCCCGCCATAACATTTGGATAACACATTTTTACCCATAGATTTAATGTTCGTACGCGCAATAATTTTTTGACCGATTGCAGCTTGTACAGGGACTTCAAATTGCTGTCTAGGGATTAATGTTTTCAACTTTTCAACTAGAGCTTTACCTCGCTCATAAGCAAAGTCTCGATGGACAATAAAGCTTAATGCATCAACCTTATCACCGTTGAGTAAAATATCCATTTTAACAAGGTTGCTTTCTTTGTTTTCAATGAATTCATAATCGAAAGAAGCGTAGCCTTTTGTATTAGACTTTAATTGGTCAAAGAAATCGAATACTACTTCTGATAATGGTATTTCATACACGATATTAACGCGAATATCGTCTAAATAATCCATATTAATAAATTGTCCACGTTTCCGTTGACACAGCTCCATTACAGCACCTACATAGTCATTTGGTACCATCATCGTGGCTCTTACATAGGGTTCGTATATACTTTCAATACGATCACGTTCAGGCATTTGTGCTGGGTTATCTACAGTCACTTTAGAACCATCTTTCATCAAACATTGATAGATTACTGAAGGTGCAGTGGCAATTAATTCTATGCCAAATTCGCGTTCTATACGTTCTTGAATGATTTCCATATGCAACATACCTAAAAAGCCAGTACGATATCCAAATCCTAATGCTTGAGATGATTCTGGTTCAAACTCTAATGACGCATCATTTAACTGCAATTTTTCTAAAGCTTCACGTAAATCGTTGTAATCTCTATTATCTATTGGGAACAATCCACAATAAACCATAGGATTCATTTTTTTATACCCTTTTAATGGTTGTTCGGCTGGATTATTTGCAAGCGTAATGGTATCACCCACACGAGAATCATCTACGTTTTTAATCGACGCAATGATATAACCGACATCGCCAACTGTTAATTCTTCAATCGGTAATTGTTTAGGTGTGTTAATTCCAACTTCGGTAACTTCAAATTCCTTGCCAGTTGCCATCATTTTAATACGGTCTCCAGCTTTTACAACACCGTCAATCACACGAATAGACGAAATAACTCCGCGGTATGGATCATATTCAGAATCAAAAATAAGTGCTTTTAATGGTGCTTCTGGATCGCCATCTGGTGGTGGTATGACGTCTACAATTTTTTCTAATATATCTTCGATTCCAATGTTTGATTTTGCACTTGCTAAAACAACATCGTCCTTATCTAAACCAATAACATCTTCTAATTCTTGTTTCACACGTTCAGGTTCCGCGGCAGGTAAATCAATTTTATTTACTACTGGCAATAATTCTAAATCATTGTCTAAAGCAAGATAGACATTGGCCAAAGTTTGTGCTTCAATTCCTTGAGCTGCGTCTACAACTAAAATTGCACCTTCGCATGCTGCAAGTGAACGAGAAACTTCATATGTGAAATCGACATGTCCTGGTGTATCAATAAGATGGAAAGTATAAGTCTGTCCATCTTTAGCATCATATTTTAACCGTACAGCATTTAATTTAATTGTGATACCACGTTCTCTTTCTAAATCCATAGAATCTAATAATTGGTCTTGCATATCACGAGATTCAACAGATTTAGTATTTTCTAATATTCTGTCTGCTAACGTAGATTTGCCGTGATCTATATGTGCGATAATAGAGAAATTTCGGATGTTTTCCCTTCTATCATAGCGATTTTGCTTATCCATTATATTAATCCTTCTCACTTTCATAAATTTAACCCTTATATGTATACATCTTTGACATAATAACGTTTTTAACATTCATTTGCAAATATGTCTTTTCAGAAATTGAAATGCTTCAATTTTAAAGGTCATGCAATTGATCGATAAATATATGAGCTCAAGTAATTTTTATCATTTTTATTTATAGTATAATTATAAAGTGTTCTATTACGCATTCCAATATAAATAAGTAAAATATCTGTTTTAATTCCGCAAGGGTCAATTAATGATTGCACAAACATAGTAGTTTTGATAAAATATTTCTTGTTGCAATCAAATATAATTTGATAAGATAACTTCACTTTTAGGAGGTGACAGTAATGCCAAACATCAAATCTGCAGTTAAACGTGTGAAAACAACTCAAACAGCTGAAGAACGTAATATTTCTCAAAAAAATGCGATGCGTACAGCAGTAAAAAATGCTAAAGCAGCTATTGCTTCAAATGCTGACAACAAAGCAGAATTAGTTAATTTTGCAATTAAATTAGTTGATAAATCTGCTCAAAGTAATTTAATCCACTCAAACAAAGCTGATCGAATTAAATCTCAACTCATGAGTGCAAAGTAAATATTAAATTAACAGTCTGGATATCATTTCCAGACTGTTTTTTATTTTTAAATAGAAAGAATAAATAACTCTAGTATAAGTTGTTTATCCATATATGAAGATTTAAGCTTATAGTCAGTTTCAGCACAAGCATTAATAATATCCAAAATATCATTCAATTGATAGTGTCGTATTTGTCCTAATGCTAATTTAACGCGATATGGATGTGCATTCACCGTTTTGGCAATTTGCTGTGCGCTATATCCTTTTTGGCTTAATATTTTACATTGATAATAAAGACGGTAGTTACTAGTAATTAATGCGAGTAATTTAATTGGTTCTTCTTTCATAATAATTAAATCTTTAACTAAATTTATTGCTTTTTGTTTTTGATTCTTTTGAATGTATTCAGTGAGCAAAAAGACATTCTGTTCTAAACTACGATTGATAATCATGCTGACATCCTGTTTATTGATTGTTGGTCTATCCCCTATGAACAACATTAGCTTTTCCAACTCTTGTTGCACAATGTTAAAATTAATTCCTGTCAATTCAATAAATAGATTTAAAGCATCTTGTTTAATGTCTTTATAATTTTCGTGTAATTGTTGCTGAATCCAATTTTTTATATCTTCTTCTGACATTTGTTCAATTTTTTTAATTTGTCCATGCTTTTTAAGCGCTTTTGTTAACTTTTTTCGTTCATCTAATTTGTTTTGATATACTTCAAAAATAATAAGATTGTCACCATCATATTTATCAATAAATTCTAATAATTTATCAGTGTTTGTTGATAAATCTTTTGGAACTTTTTCTCCTGTAAATACATAAGCATTTTTAACTAAGATAGCCTTTTTTTCTGAAAAGAAAGGTAATGTCAGTGTTTCTTCAATAATAGTCGATATATCATGTTCGTATAAATTAAATTTCACAAAATTAAAATCATCTCTTTCTTGTTGTAGATATGTTTGAATGATTTCTAAGCTTTGTTTTTCCACTAATTCTGGAACATCACCATAGACGGCAATTAAGTTTTGAGGCATGCTTATAACTCCTTATTCATTTATGTAAGGTATCTTATAATTATAGCATTGATATATCTTTTAGCTCTAGTGATTACCATGATTTAATTTTATCGTTAATTTGGAATCAAGTGACACACTGATTTCGCCTTTATCTTGAGTATTAAATAATTTACTGTGTATAGATAAGAATTTATGAATAGTTTCTATAGATGGATGATGATATTTGTTATGTTTACCGCTAGAAATAATACTTATTTTAGGTTGAATTTGTTTTAAAAATATCATAGAGCTACTCGTTTTGCTGCCATGATGCCCTACTTTCAAAATATCTATGTGAGGTAAATGGTACTTTTTCATAAGTATTTTTTCATTACGTTGACTAGCGTCGCCCATTAGCAATATCGTTTTGTAATGGTATTTGATTAATAAAACAATAGACTGTTCGTTTTTATCTTGACTGTCATAAATATAACTTCTCAAAAATTGAATTGTTGAATCATCAAAGTGCATAGTGTTGATATGATCAGCATTAATCAGTATTATATTGTATTTTGAACACCATTTTTTATCACATTTAATTGAGAAATAGGAAAGCTTTTACTATTTATTACTAGTTGTTTGATTCTAATATGCTGCATAAGATAAGTTAATTCACCCATATGATCAATGTGTGGATGTGTAATAATGACTTCATCTAATTTGGATACGCCACGTTTTTTAATGATGGGATAATATGATATTTGGCAATATTATGTGTAATTGTAGAATGATTTTGTGCTGTTTTTCCCCCTGTATCGATAAGTATATTATGATTTCTTGATGTTTGATACAGCAAGCTATCACCTTGGCCAACGTCAAAGCTAGTTAATGTAGGTACGTGACTATGTGCAGTATAGCTTACAATGATTAAACTTAAAATTATAAGTGCTAAAGACTGAATATACTTTTTGTGAATGAAAATGATGAAACTTAAAATCACTAAGATACTTAAAAACATTATAGTCATATTACTTAATTGTGGAATGTTCCATTGGTAATTATTTAGTTTTAAAAAGAAATATACTAATTGGTCATGTAAAGCAAATAAATAATCGATGATGAAATTTAATAATTTAATATTTATGAAAATGTGAGAGATTAAAAAGAAAAATAGAGTTAAAGGAAAATAAATAAAGGAATATAGAGGTACGAAAATTAAGTTTGTCAAAATGCCAATCCATTGAACTTGGTTAAAATGGTAAATTTGTATAAGTAATGCGCCTAACTGTGCAATATATGTGATTACAAAAAAGGCCTTTAATCTTGACAGATGATGAATTGATGGCTGTGCTAATATAAGAAAAAGCGAAATTAAGAAAGAAAATTGGAATCCGATATCATATAAAAAATCAGGTTGTACGATAAGGAGTAATAAAAAGACGAAAGCTAATATATTTAGGCCTGATAGTGAGGTCCTTTTTGGCTTAAATAATATAATTATCATAGCAATAATTGATCTTAGTGCACTTGGTGCAAACTGAGTTTCAACAGCAAAAATAACTAAAATGCAGACACAAAGTAATTTAATAGTAATAAGTGGTGTATTCCATCTTACTAGCGATTGGTAAATAATCAATGTGATTACAGCAACATGAGAGCCACTCACAGCTAAAAGATGATATATACCTATGTCCTTAACAGCGTCTTTTATAGTACTGTTTAATTGAGAAGTATCTCCAGTTATTAAGGCGATAATGCGGTATGGATATTTTGTACCTGAATGAACAATCTGATTATTAATAAAATCAATGTGACGTTGAATCAAATTAGGATTTGAATTTATTTTACAGTTTTTAAAATCTATGCTTTTTACTACAAGAAGGGCATTTTGAGATTCTGAATGAGTAAGATTGCCGTTTATTTTGCAAGTGTAATGTTTTAACTTGTGAATATACTTACCTTTATCTTGTTTTTTAATATAGTAAATATAATTATATTCTCGATTATAGACTATAAGATGTCCTTTAATAAAATCGTTATTTTGGACAATGGCTGATGTGACATGAGCAAATGCTGAGATTTGCTCATGATGTTTATTAAAAATCTCCTGCTCTTTGATTGAATTGTTAAGGTTGCTATAGATATTGTAGCTTAATATTGAAATGAAAATTGAAAGCACAAAACAAATAAGTGTTAACCTTTTAATAGCAACAAAATAAAGTAAGCATACAAAAATTAATAGTGAAATATAAAAATTAGAATACCAAAGTGCTCCGGCAAGAAATGCTAATGCAATATAAAACACTTAAATCACGACTGTGTTAAATATTTTGCTACATATTCAGCAGAAAATGGAATCTTTTTGTATGTAATACCAGATTGATCCAATAAACGTATTGCATATTCATGGTTATGATAATCTTGAGCATAATAAATTGTTGTAATACCTGCTTGAATAATTGACTTTGTACAATTTAAGCAAGGAAAATGAGTAACATAAATCGTTGCCCCTTCAGTTGATACACCTTGTTTCGCACACTGTAATAACGCGTTCATTTCTGCATGAATTGTACGTATACAATGACCATCTTCAATTAAACAGCCTTCATCAATACAGTGAACCTCTCCAGCTACTGAGCCGTTATATCCACCAGCAATAATACGATTATCTTTCACAATCGTTGCTCCTACAGATAAACGTTGACAAGTTGAACGTAATGCTAACAAATGGCTTTGAGCCATAAAGTATTCTTCCCATTTTATTCTTTCCATTTTTTACCTCCGTGATGTACTTTACTAAGTTCTATGGTTTTAGTATATATGTTGTTTATTATTTTTCAATCTTTTTTAGACCGTAGTCAAGCGTTATCACTCCACGTTTGCTAGTGTGTACCTTGCTCATTTACGCAAAGTAAGCTCGCTATGTTACGCCCGTTGCGCACTCGATTGAAAAACGCTTTCTAACAGTCTAAACCTCGTAATTAAGAAAACAAATTGTCATACATAACAGGGGCTATAGTCAAGCGTTATCACTCCACGCTTGCTAGTGTGTGCCCTAATTATTATAGAAAAATTTAAACAGTAAAGTATTGCTTTAATTTTTCAAATGTTTTTTCACCAATACCTTTTATTTTTTTTAATTCATCAACACTGGTAAATTGGCCGTGCTGTTCTTTGTAATTTAAAATTTCTTTTGCTTTTGAAGGACCGATACCAGGAACTTTTGTAAGTGATGCTTCATTAGCAGTATTTAAATTGATTTGACTTTGCCCTTGAATAGTTTCATTTGAGTTTGTTGGTTGTTGATACATATTGCTCATTTTTGGTCGGTATATAAATCATCTTTTGGTCAACAAGCTTTTCTGACAGATTTATATGTGAAATATCTGCGTTTGATTTTAACTTTGCTTTTTTGATTAAATCATTTACTCTTGCTGTTGACGGCATTTCATAAACATCTGGGTGTTCTACAGCCCCCTTCAAATCGACAAAAACTGTTCCCTTTTGTGAATCTGATGCTTTTCCTTTCTGATCTTTAGACTCTTTTACATTAGAATTTTGTTGTTGATCGTTATCTATCAATGCAGCACCGTCATTATCCATGTTTGCAGAAGGCTGATGCATCTGAAATACAAAATAACCTATCAATAGTATTATGCAAGCTAGCGCAATTAAAAAATAATATTTCCATCTAGTAAATATGTTTATCAACTGTTGCTTCCATTGAAACAAAAAACTCACCTCTCTAAAGATATAAACGATAGAAAGCGTGAGTTTACTTGAGTTTGTTATTTAAATTCTTAATATTTACTACTTATGCTATAAAAATTACTTTTGAACGATAAAAAACAATCTGAGTCCGTTATCTGAATGCTCATTCATATTAAAATCAGTAAAAGTTTTGATATGATTGAAACCTGCTTGCTTCAACATTAGTCGATACTGTGTTTCATCGAAAGTTCTTTGATAATGTGATTCGTCAAAGCGTTGATAATTTTTATGATCATTAAGCTTAAAGAAAGTCATTTCATGATAAACACTTAATGGTACTTCTCCACGGAAGGCTTGCCATGCTAGAAAAGTATCATTTTGTTCTTCTATATAATTCTGATTATTAAATAATGTTTCCATTTTGTATGGTGTATGTACATCAAAAATAAATATACCATCATCGGAAAGATGATTGAAAATATTAGCAAAAGTTTGTGTAACATCATTCGTTTCAGGTAAATAATTTAATGAATCACAAAATATTGTTATTAAATCAAATGAAAGATTTAAGTTAAAATCAGTCATATCACCTTCAAGCCATTGAACTTGATTAGATTTTTGTGTTGCAATTGCTAACATGTCCACGCTTAAATCCATACCTGTAACTTCACCAATATTTGTTAGCATTGATGTTAAAGTCCCAGTACCACAACCGATATCAAGTATTTTGGGATTTGAAGGTAAACTTACAGATAGTTGTTGAACAATATCGAACCACAAGTCATATGGTTGGTCTTGAGTAAATAAATCATAAAAATTACTCATGTCTTGATATTGCATCATTTAATATACAGCCTGACCATATGATTCTATTGGCGCATCTTGATATAGTTTCTCAATATTATAATAGCTTCTTTCGTCTTTATGGAATACATGAACAACGACATTGACTAAATCTATTAAAATCCAGCGTGCACTTTCATAACCCTCTATACGTTTTAAGTTAAGACCTTGTTCTTGAGCCATTTCTTTAACAGCTCTTGCAATGGATTGAACTTGTCGTTCATTGTTACCGTGACACACAACAAAATAGTCAGTCATATCACTGATTCCCTTCATATCTAGAGAAACAATATCTTCAGCTTTCTTATTTTCTGTCGCTTTGACAGTCATTGTTAACAATTGTTCTGAGCTCATTTAATCATCCTTTATTCTTTGATCACTATAGTTATAATAGTTTAAACATGCTATCGTTGCACCATACACTGTAATATCTTTGTCAATTAAGAATAATACTGTTCGCTTAGAAATTTCATAAATTGTTTTATCTAAGCTACCTTGATTGTATGCCATATCTCGAATTTCTTCAACTCCTGGGGTTTTTCTTCCAGGTTCAATGTAATCTGCAATAAATACTAATTTTTCTGTTTTAGTCATGTGTTGTCGACCTGTAGTATGATAATGAATCGCTGATAATACCTCTTCATCTTCAATACCATATTTGGCTTTCATCAACGCAGCACAAACAGGGCCATGTAGTATCTCACCACCATAACTAAGTAAATCATTATCCAAATCATATTGTCTTACAACTTGATACATGGAACTTAAATCATCATATTTACAGTAGTCATGTAATACACCTGCTAATTCAGCTTTAGCAACATCGCCATCATATATTTCTGCTAATTTCACTGCAGTTTCAGCAACACGTAAAGAATGATCGAAACGTTTTTTTGGTAACTTTTCTTTTGTTAGTTTGACAGCTTTTTTAATTTTCATATAATCCTTCCTCTCTGATATAGCTTTCTACATTTGGTGGAACGAGTACTTGGATGTTTTTATTGTTTTGAACTCGATTACGTATCATGGTAGAACTAATATCTATCCTAGGAATATCTATTGAAATCATTGACGGATCAACTATTTGATGTGACGTATCTCTATTTACGATAACAAATGTAATTATTTCTTTAAGCTGATTGATGTTATGCCATTGTTCAAGTTGATTGTATTGGTCTGTTCCAATGACAAAATAAAATTCTGCATCTTGATTTTTACTAATCAAAGATTGTATCGTATCGAAAGTGTAACTTGTTCCTTTGCGTTCCAGCTCTTCATAGCAAATCTCTCCAAAACCTAATATATCAATAACAAGTTGAATCATTTTTATTCTATGCTTTGTGTTAAGGTGTTGTTTATGATCTTTTAATGGTGACATATAACTAGGTAAAAAATAAAAATGATCTGGTTGGATAAAATGATAAACTTCAGTAGCAACCACCATATGCGCCGTGTGTATCGGGTTGAATTGTCCGCCATATAAAACAATTTTTTTAGTCATTTAAGGTAAATTGATGTGCTTATTTTCTTCTGATTCTTTATATAACACAATCATTGACCCGATTATTTGAACGACTTCGCTTTTAGTTGAGCTAGCTAATTGTATTGCTAAATCATTTTTATCATCAAAGTTATTTTGTAAAATATGAATTTTTACAAGTTCTCTTTTTTCTAATGTATCGCTAATTTGGTTACACATGTTTTCATTTATTCCAGATTTGCCAATTTGAAATGTTGGATCCGTATTATGTGCTAAACTTCTTAAATATCTTTTTTGTTTACCAGTTAACATGAGGATGCTCCTTTTAGTTTATTAATTACTGTTTGCTTCATTGTATTTATGTTTGCAGTTTGGCCAGTCCATATATTAAAACTTGCTGCTCCTTGTAATATAAACATATCTAAGCCATTATATATCGGATTACCATTTTGTTCAGCTTGGTCTAAAAATGGTGTTTTTGCAGGTATATATACAATGTCACTTACTAAAGTTTGTGGTGATAAATTTGAAAGTGATACAACTGATGCTTTACTTTGAGACATACCTACAGGCGTTGTATTAATTATAATATCAAATTGATTTAAATGTCGTTCAGCGGTTTCCAACGAAATTTTATTTACGTCTAAAGTCCATGAATCAAAACGTTTAGCTGTCCGATTGGCTATCGTTATTTTAGGTTCAACGTATTTTATAAGTTCATGGGCAATGCCTTTACTGGCACCTCCAGCACCTAGTATCAATATGTAGGCATGCTCAATATCAGGATAAATATGCTTTAACCCAGTTACATAACCTATACCATCTGTATTGTAGCCAATCCATTTACCTTGTTTTATTGCAATGGTATTCACTGCTCCTATGTTTTTAGCAGTATCATCTATAACATCTAAGTATGGAATGATGGCTTCTTTGTGAGGTATTGTCACGTTAAAACCATCAATTTCCTTTTCGGCTATAATGTCTTTAATATGATGAAAGTGTTCTCTTGGAACATGAATAGCTTCATACGTATGTCTCATATTAAGGGCTTTAAAGTTAGCATTATGCATTAATGGCGATAAAGAATGTGAAATCGGATCTCCGATAACTGCAAATTTCATAAATATCACACCTTATAAAATTGAATTTCTTAACACTACATCGACGTTTTTGGGTACTCTGACAATGACTTTGGCACCTGAATCAATCGTAATAAAACCTAACCCAGATATCATAATGTCTCGTTTTTCTTTTCCTGTTTCTAAGCGCACAGCCTTTATATCTTTCAGATTGAAATTTGAAACATTATTTGGGGGTGTAAGTAAATCACCTAATTGGTTTTTCCATAACTCATTGGCTTTTTCTGTTTTAGTGCGGTGTATATTTAAATCATTTGAAAAGAAGCAAATGAGTGGTCTTTTTCCACCTGAAACATAATCAATTCGAGCGAGTCCCCCGAAAAATAATGTTTGTGATTCATTTAATTGGTATACACGTTGTTTAATTTCTTTTTTTGGTATAATCGTTTTCAATTCTTTTTCAGTAACTAAATGTGTCATTTGATGTTCTTGAATAATGCCAGGTGTATCATACATAAATGATGTTTCATCTAATGGAATATCAATCATATCTAATGTTGTGCCTGGGAATCTAGAAGTTGTAACAACATCCTTTTCGCCAACACTTAACTCAATTAATTTATTAATTAGTGTCGATTTACCCACATTTGTCGTACCTACAATATAAACATCTTCATGGTCACGGTTTTGATTAATAGCTGTTAATAAGTCTTCAATTCCCCACCCTTTTTCAGCAGAAATTAGCACAACTTCTTCAGCTTCTAAACCATATTTTTTTGCTGAGCGTTTTAACCATTCTTTCACACGACGATGATTAATTTGTTTCGGCAATAAGTCTAATTTATTAGCAACGAGTATGATTTTTTTATTACCTACAATGCGTTTTAAGGCATTAATAAAAGATCCCTCAAAATCAAAAATATCTACAACATTAACAATGATACCCGAGCGATCAGATAGACCATTTAATAAATTTAAAAAATCTTCACTATCCATTCCTACATCTTGTACTTCATTATAGTTTTTCAATCTAAAGCATCGTCGACAAATTACATCTTCGCGAAATAAATTGTGTTCTGGTACATAACCAGGCGCGTTTTTATTTTCGGATTGCAATGGTGCACCGCAACCAATACATTTTAAAGTCTCAGTCAATCAATTTTCCTCCCATGAGATATAGCCCTTATTTTTGAAGTGGTTTAAGAGTCGTCTTTCGATAATTCTATTAAATTTAGTTATAAATCCATCTGTTCGTTTCACTGGAACTACCATGATTGTATACAAACCATTGCGATTGCCACCAAAGACATCAGTCAACATTTGATCGCCGACAACTACAGCTTCTTCGGCTTGTATATTCATATACTTTAATGCCTTTTTAAATGCTTTACCCATTGGTTTACGAGCTTTAAAAATAAAATCAACATCTAAATCTTTTGAAAAACTAGCAACACGTTGCTCATTGTTGTTTGAAACAATAGTGATTGTAATTCCAGCTTCACTTGCTTTTCTAAACCACTCTTTGATTTCTATAGTAGGTGTTTTTACATCCCAGCCTACTAGTGTATTATCTAAATCTGTAATAATACCTTTAACTCCGGATTTTGCAAGTTTATCTATATCAATTTCAAATACCGATTTCACGTATGAATTCGGCATAAAATATTTTTTTATAATACCCATAATTTTCACCTTTAAATTATATTTATATTTGTTTAATTAAACGTTCAACTGTTTTACTAGAAGACACGGCAGCTTGTTCAATAAATTGTTCAAATGTGATATCGGCGTTGCCGTTTGCCAAATCTGAGATTGCTCGTGTGATAATAAATGGTTGTTTAAACTGATGGCATGTTTGTGCTATGGCAGTGGCTTCCATTTCAACTGCTAACGCTTGCGGAAATCTTTCTTTAATCAAAAGGCGTTGGTCTGTGCTTCCGATAAAGCTATCACCACTAACAATAAGTCCAACTTTTGCATTTAAAGACTGTGCTTTTAAAACAACTAACACATTATCTAGTAAATGTTTATCAGCTTCAAAATGGAGTGGCATTTGTGGTACTTGACCATACTGATAGCCAAAAGCTGTTGCATCTACGTCATGATAAATAACGCTGTCACTTACTACAACATCACCTATTGATAAGTCTTCATCTAGAGCGCCTGCTGAACCGGTATTAATTATCATTTCAGGTTTAAATTGTTGAATGAGCAGCGTAGTAGAAATAGCTGCATTGACTTTACCAATGCCACTTCGTGTAAGTACAACATCGACGTCATTTAATTTTCCTTGATAAAATTCAACATGAGCAATCGTATGATATTGTGTATTTATTAATTTTTCTTTTAAAATTGTAATTTCTTCTTCCATAGCACCTATAATGCCAATCATAAATCCACCTCATTTATATTTCTTAGCAAATGTTATTCTATCATATTTTAGCCTTTACCACGATACACAAGAATAAAGTTTATTATAATACATAATAAAAAAGACTCTCTATTAAATAGAGAATCTTTTTTTATTAAGCTCATTGTTAACTATGCCATAGTGCAGCTAAGTCTTGAAGTGAAAAGATAGCTGTTACAATTGTCACAATAACTGCAACTATACCAAATAACAACATCCAAGTTGGGTGTTTATAGTCTCCTACAACCGATTTCTTTTTGCTTGCGATAAGTATGGCACCTAAAGTAATTGGCAAAATCCAACCGTTGATAGCCCCAGCAATAATAAGTAAGCTAACTGGTTTGCCGATAAATAAGAAAATCAGTGTAGATATTACTATAAATGTTATGACAATCAAATTATTTTTATTAAACAGTGATTTATGAAGTGTTTTTAAGAATGTTGCACTTGTATATGCAGAACCGATAACTGATGACATAGCAGCTGCAAAAATGACAACACCGAATATATTTTTACCAATAGGTCCTAGAGCATGTTCAAATACAGAAGCTGGTGGATTGTCTGCGCTTAAAGTCACACCTGTAATAACAACACCTAATACAGCTAGAAATAGCAATGTTCTCATGACGCCTGTTGTTAAAATACCAGCTATTGCAGAACGGTTAACAAATGGTAAATATTCTTTACCCTTCATGCCTGAATCTAAAATTCTATGTGCACCAGCAAAGGTAATATAGCCGCCAACTGTACCGCCAACTAAAGTTATAATTGGTAAAATCAATTTAAGTGGATGTTCAGGCGTAACCATATGTACTACTGCATCGCCATAAGGTGGATTAGATACTACCATAACCCAAGCAACTACAACAATCATAACGACACCAAGTATCATTGATACGACATCCATGATTTTTTGACCACTTCTGCTAACAAAAATTAAAATTGAGAAAACTGCAGTAATTGCGGCACCCCATTTGATATCTAAGCCAAACATTGCATTTAAACCAAGTCCAGCCCCAGCGATATTACCAATGTTGAAGGCTAAACCGCCAAAAGCTATTAATATTGACACGATTGTACCTAAACCAGGTAAAACTTTATTAGACACCTCTTGACCACGTAATCCAGTAACTACTAATACTCGCCAAATATTGATTTGTGCACCTATATCGATGAGAATAGAAATCAATATTGCAAAGGCAAAGCTTGCATAAAACTCTGCTGTGAATACTGCTGTTTGAGTTAAAAAGGCTGGACCTATGGCAGACGTAGCCATTAAGAAAACTGATCCATAAAGTAAGCGCCTGTGACCTTTAGTAAAAGTAAAATCTTTTTCCTTTTTATTTAGTTTTTCTCCCATATAATTTACCCCCTATAATGATTGAATATCAATGCCTTCTTTCATTAATGTCTTTCTTATTTGAGATACAAAATCTAGTGCATGTGCACTATCGCCGTGCACACAAATCGTATCTGCCTGTAACGTAATATCTTTTCCATCTCTTGAGGTCACTTTATTTTCTTTAACCATTTTTATGACTTGTTGTAATGCTTCGTCAGTATCAGTTATCACCGCATCATTTTCACGACGATTGACCAATTGACCATTATTCTCGTATCGGCGATCAGCAAAAACTTCAGAAGCTGCGTGTAAACCAATTTTTTCTGCTTCAGAAATCAGTAATGTATTAGCTAAACCAACTAAAATGAGTTCTGAATCAAAATCATATACAGCTTGCGCTATAGCTTGAGCAACTGTACTATCAATAGCCCCCATATTGTAAAGGGCACCATGCGGTTTTACATGATGAATTTTAGTATTATATAATTTACAAAATCCATTCAAAGCACCGAGTTGATAAATAATTGCATTATAAATTTCTTGATAAGAGAGCGCCATTTTACGTCTTCCAAACCCTTTCAAATCTGGAAATCCAGGATGTGCACCTATCTTAATTTGGTGTTTAACTGCTAATTTAACGGTTTCATTAAGTACATTTTCATCTCCAGCATGAAAACCACAAGCGATATTAGCTGAGGTAATGAGCGGAATAATTGCTTCGTCATTACCAAATGAATAATTTCCATAGGCTTCACCTAGATCACAATTTAAATCGACGGTTACCATTACAAAGTCACCCCTTTTACGATTTGATGTTTTTCTAAGAATTTAATATCTACTTCACTTGCATCGCCATCAGCATATAATGGGTAGCTAAGGACAGCATATAAGAAATCAGCTGTCGTTGTAAATCCATCAATGACCATTTCATCCAAAGTTACTTTGAGTTTATTGATGGCGCTCGCTCTGTTTTCTGATTTAACGATGACCTTTGCTACTAGAGAATCATAGTAAGGTGAAACTTGATAACCCGAATAAAGTAGTGAATCTACTCTGACATTAAATCCTTGTGGTAGATGTAAACGTTTCACTACGCCAGGACATGGTTGAAATTTTTTCTCAGGATTTTCAGCATTGATGCGCGCTTCAATGACATGACCATTAAATGTGATGTCTTGTTGTGCAAATGGTAACTTATCATGCATTAACAAGTATAATTGTGCAGTTAATAAATCACGATCAGTTCTCATTTCTGTGACGGTATGTTCAACTTGAATTCGCGCATTCATTTCAATAAAATAATGCGCATCTTCAGTAACTAAGAATTCGATTGTACCTGCACTTCTATATTTTGAGGCTCTAGCTACTTTAACAGCATCATTACAAATTTTTTCTCGGCGTTCTTCAGTAAGTGCCGCACATGGTGACTCTTCTATTAGCTTTTGATTTTTTCGTTGAACTGAGCAGTCTCTTTCTCCTAAATGTACATAATTATCTTTGCCATCACCAATGACTTGAACTTCAACATGTTTTGCTACAGGTATAAAGGCCTCTACATATACACGGTTATCGTTGAAATACTTTTGTCCTTCACTTTGAGCTTCTTTTAAAGACTTTTCTAAATCAGCTGGATCTTTAACAATTCTAATTCCTTTACCACCACCGCCACTAGCAGCCTTTAAAACAACAGGATATCCGATATCTTCAGCTAACTTTTCAATTTCTGATACATTGTTAACTGCGTCTTTCGATCCCGGAATTACAGGTACGCCAGCAGCATCAACTGTTTGTCGAGCGGTTATCTTATCTCCCATTAACTCCATAGTTTTTTTATTTGGACCAATAAAATGAATGTCGTTTTCTTCAACTTTTTCAGCAAATGTTGTGCTTTCTGATAAGAAGCCATAACCTGGGTGAATTGCATTAGCCCCGGATAATTCTGCAGCACCGATAATACGTTCGATATTTAAATAACTATCAAGTGGATTTGCTTCACCAATACAAATTGCCTGGTCAGCTAAGCTTACATGAAGACTAGCTTCATCACCTTTAGCATATATCGCTACGGTTTCTATTCCTAATTCGCGACAAGCACGAATGATACGCACAGCGATTTCTCCTCTATTTGCAATTAAACAACGATACATAGCTAGCCCCCCTTATTTTATTTGTATCAATGCTTGGTCATATTCCACATTTGTACCGTGATCAACTAAAATTTCAACAATTTCTCCTGATACATCACTTGTAACCTCGTTCATCACTTTCATCGCTTCAATATAACCTACAATGTCTCCTTCTTGAATTTTATCACCCACTTGTACAACTGGTTCAGTTAATTCTTTACTATCTTGTAAAAAGAATGTACCTACCATTGATGCTTTGATTTGTTGCGTTTCTTCTTTAGGATTTGCTTCGTCTTGTTTATTTGAATCGCTATGATTAGTAGAAGTTGTTTGTATATCATTTTTATTAGCACTTACGGGTGAAATATCTTCTGTAAAATCTAATTCTATTTCATGTTCAAAATCTTTATATTTAAATTTTTTAACTTCATTCTTTTTAACTAAATCTATTATTTGTTCTATCTTATCTAAATTCATTTTTACTGTTCCTCCCTAATTAATTGAGCTATTTTTTTTGATGTCGGACGTAAATGCTTGAGTTCGAATTTTGGAGTTGATTCTATTTCATTTATTGTTGAACTAAAGACTTGCTCAAAATGTTTTAAATTTTTGATTGCTTGTTCAATCGTTATCCATTTGAATAGAATTTCTTCTCCTGGTTTAAATTGAGCCAGTTTATGTATATCGGCTTGGGAAACACTAGCAATCTTAGTGTAACCTCCTACGGTCTGTCTATCGTGTAATAATATGATGGGGTGACCATCATTAGGAACTTGAATACTGCCTAATGCAACGGGCTCTGAAATGATATCCGCACTTTCTATAGGCGGTATAGGCGTTCCTTTAAGTCGAATGCCCATTCTGTCAGAACTATCTGATATCTCATATACTTGTGCTGTTAGTTGTTCATGACATTCTGTAGAAAATGCATCATATTGAGGTCCTTTGATGATATGAACGATATTATCTTCTGGTACTGCATTGAATTCAATAGTTTTGCCCAATTGTTGTTTATAAGATTGATTTGTAACAACAGGAATGCTATCTTTTTTCTTCAATGTACGTCCATAAAAACCACCCATTTGTGTTCTAGTATGAGTGGCATAGCTATTTGCTACGATTGGTATATCAAGTGGTTGACCAAAAAATATATACCCCCTAGCACCTTGTTGAACAGGACCAATTTCTAAAATATCTCCTTTATTTGCTTGTACAACCACATTTTGGTATACAGCAGTACCATTTAATTTGGCTGCAAAAATAGCCCCTGTTAAAACAAATGAATTTTCGCTGGAGAATTCAATTTTAGGGCCAATAATTGTAAATTCGATTGCAGGCCCATCTTGCTGGATTAATGTTTGTCCAATAAGATAGCTATATTGATCTATGGCACCAGCGCTTGAAATACCAAGATGTTGAAATCCTGTACGTCCTAAATCTTGTATAGTTGAAAATAAACCAGGTTGTATAATTTTAATTCCCATTACGCATTGTCACCCACTTTTCTTTATTAAAGCATCCCTTATCAATGTCATCTTGAATTTGTTGATAAGTATGTTGATCGATGGCATAAAATTTTATTTTATCACCAGCTTGATAAAGCGTCATAGGCTGATCATCTTTATTAAATACTCTAATAGGCGTACGACCAATAATTTGCCAACCTCCTGGTGAGTCTAGAGGATATAAGCCAGTTTGATTATTAGCAATTCCAACTGAGCCTGCAGCAATACGTACTCGAGGTTCAGAGCGTCTAGGCATATGTATGCGTGAATCTAAACCACCCAAGTATGGGAAGCCAGGCATAAAGCCAAGCATATAAATTAAATATTGTTTACTTGTATGTATCTCTATTACTTCTTCAGAGGTAAGTCCGTTATACTTTGCTACTTCAGATAAATCTGGCCCTGCATCTGAACCATATAAGACGGGAATATGTACAACTTTATTATTAGATGCTTTATCAATGTGCTTATAATTAATAGAATCAAGTTGAAGTTGTTGAATCAACTCATCGATATCAATTTTATGTTGGTCAAAAGTAACCATGATGGCTCTATAAGATGGAATAATTTCGTTGATAGCTTGCAAGTTTTTATTTTTAATGTATTGAGTTGTATAAATAATTTGATTATATGTGTCTTCACTAATTTCGTTTTTGAAATAAATCATTAAGGTTTGTTCGTTAATGATAGTTGCTTCCATTTTCTAACCCCCTTTGTATAAAAAAATAGAAACATAGACAAATAAAATTATAAATGACTAATTCAATAAGAATTATATCATTTATCTTATCTGTCTGTTTAATAATCATTTGTAATTAAAAGCGATAAGTAATAAATATTACGCTTTGTAGATCGGTTGATTCTACTTTAAAAAGTTGTACATATTCAATTAAATCATACTTGTAATTAATTGTCATGGAGAAAACAAGTTTAACAAAAGTATGTGGCACAACATAAAAATGCTATATAGTAAAAACCAGTAAGCAGAATGCTAAACTGGTTTTTACTATATAGCTTATTAATGAGGATATTGTCTTATTTAATATCTACAATCTTAACTCTGATTTCACCACCGTTAGGTAGCTGTACTCGAACTTCATCGTTTAATCCTTTGCCAATAAGAGATTTCGCCATTGGAGATTCGTTTGAAATTTTCCCTTTAAATGCGTCGGCTTCTGCAGAACCAACGATTTGGTAGCTTTCTTCTTCATCACCAGGTAATTCTACAAATGTGACAGTTTTCCCGATTTGTACGACGTTATTATCGCCTGTGTCTTCGATAATAAGTGCGTATCTTAGCATATGTTCTATACGTTGAATATCTTGTTCAATAAACCCTTGTTCGTCTTTTGCAGCGTCATACTCAGAGTTCTCAGATAGATCTCCAAAAGAACGTGCTACTTTGATTTTTTCTACAACTTCAGGTCTTTTAACTGTCTTAAGTTCTTCTAACTCTTGTTCTAAATTGTCATATCCTTCTTGTGTCATAGGATATTGTTTTTGATTTTCCATTACGTCATCTTCCTTTTCTTGATATTACTCTTGTTTACTTACAAGTGTTTGTATTTTGGTTGTCATAATATCGATAGCAACTTTGTTACTACCACCTTCAGGAATAATAATATCTGCATACTTTTTAGTAGGTTCGATAAATTGATTATGCATCGGCTTAACTACATTCAAGTATTGATTAATTACAGATTCCATTGACCGTCCGCGCTCTTTAGTATCTCTTATCAATCTTCTTAAGATTCTAATGTCTGCATCCGTATCAACATATATTTTAACATCCATCATATCACGTAGTGTTTTGTTTTCTAAAGCAAAGATACCTTCTACGATAATAACATCTTTTGGTTCAAATGCAATGGTTTCATCACTTCTAGTATGATTTGCATAGTCATAAGTAGGCACTTCTACTGATTGACCATTTTTTAAATCCTTTAAATTTTTTATTAATAAATCGTTATCAAAGGCAAAAGGATGGTCATAATTTGTTTCTAACCGTTCTTCAAACGTGAGGTGGGATTGGTCTTTATAATAATAGTCTTGGGCCAATAAAGCAACACTATGACCTGCTAAATTTTTCATAATTTCATTAGTTACGGTGGTTTTACCTGAGCCTGAGCCACCAGCAATACCGATAATCGTTGTTTGAGACATTAGCTAATTTCCTTTCTCATCATATTATTTGGGTAGATTGGGTGGTCAACTTTAATTTGTACAATTTGTAGTGGATGTCTTGCAGCATCCAAAGAATTCCCTTCTTCATCATAAATTGCATCAATAACTTGTTTAAAGCTATTAATTTCAGGTCCGAAAAATTCAATTTCTTGTCCAGGTTTAAAATTATTACGTTGTTGTATCGTGGCGATGTGTGTATTTGCATCATATTCAAGAACTAAACCGCAAAAATCATATGGAGATTTTTTGGATTGTTGCATACCAAACATTTGCTCTTCATAACCTGGTGTCCCCTCGAAGAAAGCAGGAGCTGTATCACGATTGGCACATTTATCTAATTCTATTAGCCATTCAGGGTCAATTTTGAAATTTGCTGGATCTTCAGCATAAGCATCGATGACTTTACGGTAAACTGATACAACTGTAGCTATATAGTGAATAGATTTCATACGGCCTTCTATTTTTAATGAATCAACGCCGATATCCATCATTTTAGGAATGGCTTCTATTAATTTTAAATCTTTGGGACTCATAGCAAAAGGTATGATATCACCTTGTTGATAATACATATCTAAATCGCCATCTTGATCAATGGATAATAAATCGTAATCCCATCGACAACTTTGGCAACAGCCACCACGATTTGAGTCTCGAGCTGTCATATGATTGCTAAGTGTGCAACGACCAGAGTATGCAATACACATGGCACCATGAATAAATGCTTCTATTTCTATGTCAACCTTTTCTTTCATTTCCTTCATTTCCATGGCACCAGTTTCTCTAGCTAACACAACACGGTTTAATCCTTCTTCTTTCCAGTATTCTACCGCCTTATAATTTGTTAGAGACTGCTGAGTAGATAGATGTATCTCTAAGTTAGGTGCAACACGTTTGCATGTTTCAATGATTAGAGGATCTGCTACAATAATTCCCGTAGCTCCTGTAGCTTGTAATTGTATTAAATATGCTTCTAAGCCTGGGATATTCTCATCATGTGCAATGATATTGGTAGTAACATAGATTTTTGCGCCGTAAGTATTAGCAAATTGGACACCCTCAGCAATTTCTTCCATAGTAAAATTATCGGCATTTGAACGTAATCCATATTCTTGACCGCCTAAAAATACTGCATCTGCGCCGTAATGTACAGCTATTTTTAGCTTTTCTAAATTTCCAGCAGGAGCAAGTAGTTCAGGCTTTTTCATTTTAGTTTGTTGTGATGGTGATGCTTTTTCTAAAATTTGCATGATTAAGCCTCCTAATATACGGTTTGTTTAAATAAGAAACCTTCATCAAAAGGACGATGTGCTGGCTGTATATCTTCAATTGGATCAACAAGCATGAATTTTTCATCCTCATAGGTTTCAGGATCATCATTATATAAATCAATAGCCTCGCGATATTGACGTGTTGTTACATTAATATATTCTTCAGTTTGCAAGATACCATCTATCTTAAACGAATCAATTCCTGCACTAAATAATGGTTCTAATTCTTCAATTAAACAAATATCATTTGGAGACATTATATGTGTACCATTGTAATCTTCAAAAACAGGATATTTATTATCTCTTTCTTCATCATATAATAATAAGTACTGTTCATCCTGTTGACGCTCTATTTTCATTTGTTTATCTTGGAATGTGTAATAATTACCTAGCAACATTCTTTTCGATTGAAACATGCAAGTCATGCCATGAACTTGCACTTCAATTTCAACATCTGATTGCTCTTTAATATTGATTATTTCTTCTAAGCTTAATTCACGAGCAAGAACGGCACGTTTCGCACCTTTTTGTCCCCAGTAGTTACATTGAAAATGATTTGTTACTAATGCTTCAGCATCCCAATTTAATGCAATTGGATGTGGTTGAGCTTTGACGTACATAACAACGGCAGGATCTCCAAATATAATACGATCTACATTGATTTCATGTAAAAATGTTATATAGTCTTCAAGTGCCTCCAAATGATAATTATGAAATATACCGTTAACAGCAGCATAAACTTTTTTATTATGTTTGTGGGCTATTTCCACAGCTTTTTTCATATCGGTACGTTTAAATTCACCGGCTAAGCGTAATCCGAATTTTTGTTCGCCAATGACAAACGCATCTGCACCAAAATCAATAAGTGTTTTTAAATGCGCAACTGATTTAGGTGTTACAAGTAATTCAGTCATTCTGATTCTCCTTTGATAGAAATTGCTAGTCCATCATCTATATTGACAAAATTAGTAGAATAATTTGATTGTGACATGAGCCATTCATTATATTGTTGTACTTTTTTAACCATCTGTTTGACATTTCGTGAACGTACAATTGATATGTCTGCAACAAAACCATGGTAAAGGACATTATCAGTAATTACTATACCCCCGTTATTTAATAATGGTGTATAAAGTTCAAAAAATTTACGTGATTGTGCTTTCGCTGCATCAATGAATATCATATCGAAATGTTTATTTTTCAGCTGAGTAAATTGTTCCAGTGCGTCGCCTTTTATAATGTCAATCTGTGATTCGTAGCCAAATGTTTTAACATTGTGTTGGGCTTGTTGAAACATATCATCATTACGTTCAATCGTTGTGATATGTATGTTTGAATCAACTGATGCAAATTGCATTGAACTATATCCTATTGCTGTTCCAATTTCTAGAATTGACTGTGGTTTGTGGATTCTAATTAACTGTTTTATCAAATCAAGTGTTAAGCGGTCGACGATTGGCACAGCATGCTCAATTGCATATGGTCTGAGCCGTTCAATAGGATTATCTAAATGCTTATGTAAATCTACTAAATAGCGTTCATTGTCCTCCATAGACGTTACTTCCTTCTTAAAAAAGTTATAAATAATGAAAATAAAAATCAATCAGTCGTGGTTATTGATTAATTACGTGTAGGATCAAATAAACTGACTGATTGGATTATTTTGATTGCTGTGTACTTAGCAAATACGAAATTAACTTTACATATTTTATCATAAATTATGCATTAAATTAAGTGCTATCTTAAAAAGGAGCGGGATAAAGCCAAATTCGACTTTATCTTCCGCCCCACAAAACAAATCATTACGCTAATTACTTTAAATTTTCATGCACAGAGAAAAATTTTCTGTGATTTTGACTCAGTAATTAAATCATATATCTAATGTTTTTATTAATATAAATTCAAAGTTGTATTTTATTCATCAATTTCAGTATTGACTACTTCTTCAATCATATCCCATTCTTCATCTGTTTCGATAGGAATTAATTTACCGCCATCTCCTGATTCGTCTGGTTGATTTATCATTGGGATTAATTCAATCATGTCATCATCATCAGATTGTGCACCTTCTTCAGACAAAATAACATATTCTTTTTTGAATTCTGGATGATAAAATTCTAATATTTTGCGATAAAGTACTTCATTGCCATCTTCATCATATAATGTTAAAAGTTCTTCTTCGTTATTAAGTTCTAATTCAGTGTCGTGATTATGTTCAGTCATTTAAATTCTCCTTTATTGGATAGAGTCTAAATAGCCTTGAAGTATAAAAACTGCGGCCATCTTATCTATTACTTTTTTTCTTTTTTGTCTAGAAACATCGGCCTCTAACAATGAACGTTCTGCTGCCATTGTGCTTAGTCGTTCATCCCACATAATAACTTTCATATCAGGCATCGCTTCAAGAATTAATTCTTTATAGTGTATGGAAGCTTCTCCACGAAACCCTATAGAATTATTCATATTTTTTGGTAAACCAATAACAATTGTGTCAACGTTATTGGACTTAATAATATTAGTGAGTTGTTCAATACCATATTCTTCTTGTTCTTCATTGATGCGTAGAGTGTCTAATCCCTGAGCTGTCCAGCCCATTAAATCGCTAATTGCAATGCCTACAGTCTTGCTTCCTACATCTAATCCTAATATTTTATGCTGGAGCATATATTAATTATTTTTCTCTTTAAGATAGTATGAGACAAGTTCTTCCATAATGACATCTCTATCCACATGTCGTATTTGGTTTCTAGCTTCATTTTGACGTGGTATATAAGCAGGATCACCAGATAATAAATAACCAACAATTTGGTTTACAGCATTATATCCACGCTCTTCTAATGTACGATGCACGTTGCTTAACACAGATCTGACATTCTCTTTAGGAATTTCTTCATAATCAAATTTCATTGTTTTATCAAAATTTTCCATTGATTGACACTCCTCTATCTACGATTTAACTTACATATTTTATATTACACTAGAAAGGTATATAGTTATAGTTTTTTAATGTAATCTTTAATAAAGCGTAAAGATTCTGTGATATTTTCAGGTTGTGTACCGCCACCTTGTGCCATATCCGGACGGCCACCACCTTTGCCACCAACAATAGGAGCCATATTTTTAATGATATCGCCAGCTTTAATTTTGCTGGTATCAGCTTTTGGTACTGTAGCTATCAATGAAACTTTGCCTTCAACTTCACTTATTAATATGATAATTGTGTCTTGTAATTTAGATTTAAAATCATCCATTGTTTCTCTGATTGCTTTTGGATTAGCAATATCTACTTGTGTAGCTAATACTTTAAAACCATTGATTTCTTCAACTTGGTCTTCAATATTACCCATTTTTAATGTTGTAATTTCTTTATTACGTTGTTCTAATTGTTTATTTACATGTTTCACTTCTTCTTGAAGCTGAACGACTTTTTCCATAACTTGATCATCGGATTTGACTTTTAAATATGTTTTAGTTTGATTAAATTTATGCTGAATGCCTTCTAGATACAAGAATGCTGCTCTACCTGTTAAGGCCTCAATTCGTCTGACGCCTGCACCAGTACCTGATTCGCTAATAATTTTAAATAAGCCGATTTCAGATGTGTTTTGAACATGAATACCACCACAAAGTTCCAAAGAAAATGGTGCCATATTTACAACTCTAACTACATCGCCATATTTTTCACCAAATAAAGCCATTGCACCCATCTCTTTAGCTTCAGCAATTGGCATTTCTTGAATATTTACGGAAATACCACGCCATATTTCTTCGTTAACACGTCGCTCAACGTGTTCAATTTCTTCATTTGTCATTGGACCAAAGTGTGAGAAGTCGAAGCGTAAACGTTCACTTTCAACGAGAGAGCCTGCTTGGTTAACATGATCGCCTAATACTTCTTTCAGAGCGGCATGCAGTAAGTGTGTTGCACTATGGTTCTTTTGAATATCTCGTCGTTCATCTTTATTAACGTTTGCATCAACATGACTATTAACAGTTACATGACCAAATTGAACGGTTCCTTTATGCAAGTTTTGACCATTTGGTGCTTTCGTTACTTCTTCAACAGCAATTTCAAAATTGTCGTTACCAACTGTACCATGATCTGCAACTTGACCACCACTGACCGCATAAAATGGCGTTTCTTTTAAAACAAAATAAATGATGTCTCCAGCTTCTGCATGACTAACAGCTTGGCCATTGTAGATAAGATCTGTAATCTCAGTTTGATAATCAGTCGTTTCATATCCAACAAATTTGCTTTTTGTAGTTATGTTTTTAAGCACTTCGCTTTGAATTTGCATTGATTGTGAATTTTGGCGTGCCTGTCTAGCACGGTCACGTTGTTGTTGCATTTCATTTTCAAATGTTTCCATATCAACAGTGATGCCTTCTTGTGTAGCTATTTCTTCAGTTAATTCGATTGGGAAACCATATGTGTCATATAATTTAAATGCATCTGAACCATTAATTTCTTTTGTCGTCAGTTTTGCTTTAGCAATCAGTTGATCTAAAATTGATAGCCCTTCTTGTAATGTTTCGTGGAATCGTTCTTCTTCTGATTTAATGACCCGTTTAATGAAATCAGCTTTTTCTTTAACATTTGGATAATAAGGTTCCATGATATCTGCAACAATATCAACGAGCTTGTACATAAATGGTTCTTGAATATCTAATGTTTGGCTAAAACGTACAGCTCTACGTAACAAACGACGTAAAACATAGCCACGTCCTTCATTTGCCGGCAAAGCACCATCTGAAATTGCAAATGCGATTGTTCTAATGTGATCAGCAATGACTTTAAACGCCACATCTTGTTCCGGTATTTCAAGATATTTCTTGCCGGAAACTTTTTCAACTTCTTCAATGATAGGCATGAACAAGTCTGTCTCATAATTTGTACGCACATTTTGTGCTACAGAAGCCATGCGTTCTAGGCCCATACCAGTATCAATGTTTTTATTTGGTAATGGCGTATAAGTATGATCTTTATTATGATTAAATTCACTAAACACAAGGTTCCATACTTCTAAATAACGTTCATTTTCACCACCAGGATACATTTCTTCAGCAGGGTCGTTCTTGCCAAATGCTTCACCACGGTCATAAAAGATTTCTGTGTTTGGTCCTGATGGTCCTTCTCCAATATCCCAAAAATTGCCTTCAATACGTATAATGCGACTTTCTTCTAAGCCGATATCGTTATGCCATAAATGATATGCTTCTGTATCTTCGGGATGAATGGTTACATACAGTTTGTCTGGTTCCATTGCCATCCATTTGTCACTTGTTAAAAATTCCCAAGCAAATTCAATAGCTTCTTTTTTGAAATAGTCCCCAATAGAAAAGTTACCTAGCATTTCAAAGAATGTATGATGACGTGCTGTAAAACCTACATTTTCAATATCATTCGTTCTAATTGCTTTTTGCGAATTTACGATTCTAGGTTTTCTTGGTGTTTCTCGACCATCAAAATATTTTTTTAATGTTGCTACACCTGAATTTATCCATAGTAATGAATTATCATCAATAGGAACTAAAGGTGCAGATGGTTCAACCATATGTCCTTTTTCTACAAAGAAATCAATATACATTTGTCTTATTTCACTAGCTTTTAAATTTTTCATTGGGTTTCACTCCTCAAATTCTTAGTCACAATTAAAAACGTTCATCCACAAGGGACGAACGTTTTCGCGGTACCACCCTAGTTATAAAGATACGAATCACTATTGATTCCACTTTATCACTTCATTGTCTTATCCATATTAGCACAAAGTAGCGTTCAGCAAACTGTATTGTACTTTACACCAACCAGCACATCTCTTTGAATACTCATTTGCTTACTCATCTTCATGTTTATTCACATTTTATTTTAAGTTGTGTTGTCTAAATTGTCAACGTTCAATAAAGTCATATGGCGTCATTTGATTCATGTTAATCATCGGATCTATTTGATAAATTGTCGCTGCTGATAATGTATCTTTTTTATGTTTAGCTATGATATTATCATCAGTAGAATTCTGCGTTTCGTGTCCAAAATATGCTTCTAATAAATCATATAATTGCGTCATTCTAACTTGACCATTTGTTTTAAGACCAATGTCAAAGGCTTGTGGATCCCCTAGTAATACTAAAGATTGTTTAGCTCTAGTCAAACCAGTATAAAGAATAGGCTTTTGTAACATTCTAAAATATTGTTTCACTACGGGCATAATAACGATTGGGAATTCTGAACCTTGGGACTTGTGAATCGAAGTGCAATATGCATGCGTTAATTCAATTAAGTCTTGTCGTGTAAATGTAATTTCATTACCGTCAAAATCGACGATAATAACATCTTTATTTAAAGCATTTTCTTTTGCCCAAAAAATGCCAACAATAATACCAATATCTCCATTAAAAATATTGTCATTAGGACGATTTACTAACTGTAATACTTTATCGCCTTTGCGGAATGCAGCATCACCAAATTCAATTTCACGGGCGTCTGGTTCTTTAGGATTTAAAATTGTTTGCAGAATTTGATTTAAACGTTTAATACCTGCACTTCCTTTATACATGGGAGCAAGTACTTGAATATCACTCATGTCATATCCTTTACTAACTGCACTGGATACTACTTTCTTAACAACGTCAGGAATTTGTTCTGCACTACAATTAATGAAGCTTCTATCATGATAACGTTTTGTAATATCTATGGATTCGTTTTGTTTCATGTGGTGAGCTAATTCAATAATACTTGAACCATCTTGTTGTCGGTAGACTTCAGTTAAATTGACACGTGGTATTTTTTTAGACTGGATTAAGTCCTTAAATACTTGTCCAGGCCCAACAGAAGGCAGTTGGTCTTCATCTCCAACAAATACAATTTGGGCATCTAAAGGTACCGCATTTAAAAACTGATGAAATAACCAAGTGTCAACCATAGACATTTCATCTATGATAATTAATTTTGCTTTAATTTCATTATCTAAAATGTCTTCTGGTTGTGTATCTTGATTCCATCCTATAAGTCGGTGGATGGTCATTGCCTCTAAGCCAGTAGCTTCTTGTAAACGTTTCGATGCTCTGCCTGTAGGAGCTGCTAATACTACTGGGAAATCATCATCAGTGTAATCCGCATAATCTAAAGAAAGTCCATGAATTTCAGCGTATAACTCTACAATACCTTTAATGACAGTTGTCTTACCAGTTCCAGGTCCGCCAGTTAATAACATGATTTTTGAGTTTATAGCTGTTTGTAAAGCCTCTTTTTGTGATGCAGCATAATGTACTTCATTGCTATCTTCTATCTCTCCAATATGCAACTGTAAATCAGATTGCTCAAGTTCATTTAATTTATGGGTATGAGTTAATATACGATATAAGTTTTGTACGCTTTTTAATTCTGAGTAGTAAAGACTGGGGATGGCAATTTTTTGTTGATCAAGAATCAACTTATCTTCTTCCATTAAAATTTGCAACATTTCTTCAAGTTGATGTATTTCAATTATTTCATCCCCTTGCGTACTTAACATTGTTTGTGCTGATTTAAGAATTGTTTCAGCAGGTAAATAAGTATGCCCTTGTTTAATACATTCTTCCTCTAGTGTGAATAATATGCCAGCTTTTAATCGTTCTGGGTCATTAAAGTCGATGCCGATATTACGTGCTAATGTATCAGCTTTATTAAATCCAATTCCTTTAATATCATATACAAGTTTATACGGGTTATTATCAACGACGTTTATTGTTTCACTTTGATAAAACTGATAGATTGCCATTGATAGTTTAGGGCCAAATCCTAAATCATGTAAGTGTATCATGATTTTTTCTGATTCTTGATTGGCTGCTATTTGTTGTGCAATTTGCTCTTGTTTCTTTTTAGAAAGATTTGAAACTTTTGTTAATATGTCTGGATGAGCTAAAATATCATTTATTGCATTTTCTCCCAAAGTATTAACAATATTTTGTGCTGTCTTTTTACCAATACCTTTAAATAAATCACTTGATAAGTAGGTAATAATAGCATCTTTCGTTTGTGGTAATTCTTTTTCAAATGTATCAGCTTTTAGTTGTTTGCCATATTTTGGATGCGCAACAACCTGTCCTTTAAAGGTGTATACGTCGCCTTCAACAATATTTGGGAAAAACCCTACAACCGTTGGCATCGTATCGAACGATTCATTAGATTCAATGGTATCAACTTTAAGTACAGTATAGAAATTATCTTGATTTTGGAACAAAATAACTTCGACGGTGCCCTTTAACATCGTTGGTTCAAATAGTGTAGGGTTATCCATATTAATCCTCCTTGTTCTTCATAGATAAAAAAGTGGCTTTTGCGTGCTGACTTAATAAATGTTTAGGATCAATGGCAATTGCCCGCTCAAAATACGAAATAGCTGTATCTATGTCTTCAGTCTCCATATATATCGCTAATCCTAAGTTGTATAATGCGTCAGTATGTGATGAGTCAAGTTGTAAGACGTATTTAAGTTGTTGAATAGCTTGTTCAAACATTTCTAATTGACATAATACAAGTCCGTATTGAAATTGAATTTCACTATCCCTATTTTCATCTTTTTCAGCTGCAGTCATTAAATATGGCAATGCTTCTTTAAATGCTTCTAATTGGTTGAATGCCATACCTATCATATAATTACAATCAACCATATCCATGTGATATTTTAATGATTTTTGATAGAGTTTGATGGCTTCATTGAAACGACCTTGATTATAATAAATATTTGCTAAATTATAATAAATTGCACCGTTTGTATCATCAATTGTTAATGCACGTTGAAAAAACTTTTCAGCCTGTACGATTTCTCCAATATCAGCCAGAATAATGCCAGCATTAATGTAATTTTCAATCACGTTTGGATTTTCTTCTATGTTATTAAATAATGCTTTCAGGGCTTTATCTCTCTGCCCTTTTTGTATGTATTGATATATTTGTTCTTGTTCAGTCACTAGAATACCTCATTTCATTCATCATTATATCATGTACAAACTTTTAATAAATAAAAACAACCGCTTATTCTAAATAGCACTTGTGAATAAACGGTTGAATATCAACTCTAATTAACAACAGTAAAGTTTATTTAAAAGTAATTAAACGACATAGCTTAATTGCCCAGAAGTTTTGTAAACATCATCAATCGTTGCGCCACCTAAACAGATTTCACCATCATAGAATACAACTGATTGACCAGGAGTAATCGCTCGAACTGGTTCTTTAAAAGTCACTTTTATCGAGTGATCATCGACGCGTTCAACAGATACCTCCGTATCTTGTTGACGATATCTAAATTTAGCAGTGCAGTTAAATCCGCGTTCTAAATCTACTGGATTGACGAATGAATAATCTGATGCTATTAAATAATCACTATATAATGCATCGTGATGGAAACCTTGTTCAACGTATAATACGTTGTCTACTAAATTTTTGCCAACAACAAACCAAGGATCACCATCTCCACCAATACCTAAACCATGACGTTGTCCTATCGTATAATACATCAAACCACTGTGCACGCCCATTTTTTTACCATCAAGTGTTCGCATATCGCCGGCTTGAGCAGGTAAATATTGTGATAGAAATGATTTGAAGTTTCTTTCACCAATAAAACAAATGCCTGTAGAATCTTTTTTCTTTGCTGTAGCTAGCCCTTGTTCTTCCGCTATTCGACGTACTTCTTTTTTCTCTATATCTCCAATAGGAAACATGACTTTGGATAATTGTTGCTGTGATAATTGATTTAAAAAATATGTTTGATCTTTATTATTGTCAACGCCACGTAGCATTTCAACGTGACCGTCGTCATAACGTTTAAGGCGAGCATAATGACCAGTTGCTACATAATCAGCACCAAGTTTAAGTGCGTGTTCTAAAAAGGCCTTAAATTTTATTTCTTTATTACACATCACATCAGGATTTGGTGTACGTCCTTTTTTATATTCATCTAAAAAATAAGTAAATACTTTATTCCAATATTCTTCTTCAAAATTTACAGCATAATAAGGAATGCCAATTTGATTACATACAGCAATAACATCATTATAATCTTCTGTAGCTGTACATACGCCATTTTCATCAGTGTCATCCCAATTTTTCATGAAAATACCTATAACGTCATAACCTTGTTCTTTTAATAAATATGCGGTAACCGAGCTATCAACACCGCCTGACATGCCAACGACAACGCGAATATCTTTATTAGACACTATGATTCCTCCTTAAACTTATGATAAATTTTATGAATTTCCGCTACGATATATTTGATTTCATGTTCTGTAGTTAACTCACTGAAACTAAATCTTATTGAATGTTTTGAACGTTCTTCATCCTCATACATGGCAGATAACACGTGAGATGGTTCGGTTGATCCTGCAGTACAAGCGGATCCTGACGAAACATAGATATTTGCTAAATCTAATAAAGTTAGCATCGTTTCAACATCTATAAATGGAAAATATAAATTTAAAATATGACCCGTTGTTTCTGTCATTGAACCATTTAACTCAAAAGGAATAGCACGTTCCTGTAAGCTAACTAAAAATAATTCTTTTAATTGCATTAATTTGACGTTATTTTCATTTAAAGCATTATTTGCTAATTCTAATGCTTTTGTAAAACCAACAATTTGTGGTACGTTTTCAGTTCCGGCACGACGTTTCATTTCTTGTTCTCCGCCTAATTGTGAAAATTGTATTGGCGTATTTTCTTTAACAAGCAGCACACCCACACCTTTTGGTCCGCCGAATTTATGGCCAGTAATACTCATTGTGTCGATTTTAAAATCATGAAAATTAATTTCTAAATGCCCAATTGCTTGGACAGCATCAACGTGTAACAATGCATTACTCTCCGCTACAATTGTTTCTATTTCATATATAGGTTGAACTGTTCCTACTTCATTGTTTACAAACATAATAGACACAAGAATGGTATCATCAGTAAGTGATTCTTCTAGCTGATCTAAATCAACTTGACCAGTATCATCTACATCTAAATATGTGACGTCATAGCCTTCACGCTCAAGTTGTTCAAAAACATGTAGTACAGAGTGATGTTCAATCTTTGTAGTTATAATATGATTACCGATATGCTCATTTGCATATACTAACCCCTTAATAGCAGTATTATTAGCTTCTGTTGCACCACTAGTAAAAATAATCTCATTTCGCTTAGCACCTAATAGTTCTGCTACTTTTTGGCGTGATTGATCTAAATATTTACGTGCATCACGTCCAACAGAATGTATAGATGATGGATTACCATAATGCTGTTTATATATATTCATCATTTCATCAATAACTTCAGGTCTAACTGGGGTCGTCGCCGCGTAATCTGCATATACTTCCATGTAATTTACACTCCTTGAGATAATATCAATGTTCCTATAATAGCACCAATGCTGTTATTTTTCTATAGTTCTGTTTATGACTTTCACTTATTAGTTTAACATTTTAATTAATAGTAATGATACAGATAATATACTTACTGAATTCGTGTTAAATTGAGCATCTAAATATAAAAGTATTCTCACAATTGTTATACTTTATGCACTATTATCATAAGGGGTATATAAAGTTATGAAAAAGATAAAATATTCTGCATTAAATTTAGTACCTATTAGAGAAGGACAAAATGAAAATGATGCGCTTGCTGATATGGTTACACTTGCACAACAACTTGAAAAATTAAATTATGAACGTTATTGGATTGCGGAGCACCATAATGCGCCAAACTTAGTGAGTTCTGCTACTGCATTGCTAATACAACATACTTTAGAACATACGTCATATATGCGTATAGGTTCAGGTGGAATTATGTTACCTAATCACGCACCACTTATTGTTGCAGAACAGTTTGGTACGTTAGCCACGCTATATCCTAATCGCATTGACTTAGGATTAGGTCGTGCACCAGGTACAGATATGATGACAGCTAGTGCATTAAGAAGAGATCAACATAATGGTGTATATCAATTTCCTGATGAGGTAGAACAATTACAAAAATATTTTGGACCAGAAAATCAACAAGACTATGTTAGAGCCTACCCCGCTGTGAATAAGCAAGTACCATTGTATATATTGGGGTCTTCAACTGATTCTGCTCATTTAGCAGCACGCAAAGGCTTACCTTATGTTTTTGCAGGTCATTTTGCACCACAACAAATGAAAGATGCCATAGACATATATAAGGAATTATTTGAACCTTCTGATGTACTTAGTGAACCTTATGTCATAGTCTGTTTAAATGCTATTATTGCTGATAGTGATGAAGAAGCTCAATACTTGTCTACAACTCAAGCTCAAGTGATGATTAGTATTACCCGTGGACGTATGCAACCAGTCCAACCGCCAACAGATAATTTACAAAGTTTGCTAACGCCTCGTGAGTACGAAATGGTTAAGCAACGGCAAAAATATTCACTTATTGGCTCAGAATTAAGTGTGAAGCAACAACTTGAAGATTTTATTCAGAAATATGGAGAAATTGATGAATTAATGGCGGTAAGTTATATTTATGATCAAGACAAACAACTTGATTCATATCGTCGTTTAAAACGAATTATTGAAGCTGACAAATGAGTAAAAGATTTATAGCAGCAAATCATTAGAAAATAGATAATTAAATAACTACGAAAGGACTATCGTTTAAAGTTAATAAGTAGAATAGTAAGTTATAAAATTGCAGTATACGAAAAATAAGCTCAAAAATGAATTTGTTTAAATTCATCTTTGAGCTGTATTTCTCTTCTATATGATTACTTTACCATGACACAACAAAGATTAATCTTTTTTATCTTCTTTATCTTTGTTGTCATTACCATCTGTAAATTCATTAATTTTATCTTTTGCTTTTTGTACCTGTTCATTATCACTATCTTTAAATTTGTTAGCTGCATCTTTTGCTTTATCCATGAAACCCATAAATAATATGCTCCTTTCAGATTTTAAATAATTTTAATATCTGTTATTTCGATGCTGTTATGATACATTTTCCCAGGTTAAGAACTAAATAAACATATTTTTTAGCTATTTAAATGTAAAACATGTAACCATCTAAATCGGCTTCAGTTTCAACATAATCAGCTAAGTATTTTAATGTTGTATTATCTAATACATCTCGTACCGCATCACGCATACGCAACCACAATTGTTTTTGTGCAGGTGGCTCGGATTCGATACTTTCAACAAATGTGATGGGCCCTTCAAGTAAGCGAATAATATCACCAGCAGTAATTTCTTCTGCTGGGACTCTAAGTTGATAGCCACCTTTAGCACCACGCACACTTCGAATTAAACCAGCATTTCTTAAAGGGCCTACTAATTGTTCAAGATATAAATCACTTAAACTGTTTTCAGCAGCGATTGATTTCAATGATACACAGCCTTGCCCTTCTTTTTTTGCAAGAGATATCATTAAAGTTAAACCGTATCTCCCTTTCGTTGATATTTTCATAACATTACCTCACTTAATTCGATATATATATTCCCATTCTATCATTTTTTAAGTTAATATAGAATTAGAAAGGATGAAAAATTGTGACTAATGAACCATTAGCTTCTCGAATGCGACCTAAAAATATAGATGAAATTATTTCTCAACAACACTTGGTTGGTCCAAGAGGTATTATACGCCGTATGGTAGAAACCAAACGTTTATCTTCGATGATTTTCTATGGACCTCCAGGTATTGGTAAAACAAGTATTGCTAAAGCTATTTCTGGTAGTACTGCATATAAATTCAGACAATTAAATGCTGTCACGAATACCAAAAAGGATATGCAGCTCGTTGTTGAAGAAGCCAAGATGTCAGGGCAAGTTATCTTATTATTAGACGAAATTCATCGATTAGATAAAGCTAAACAAGATTTCTTATTACCGCATTTAGAAAATGGCAAAATTGTACTTATTGGTGCAACAACTTCAAATCCATATCATGCGATTAATCCAGCAATACGTTCTAGAGCACAAATTTTCGAATTATATCCATTAAATGAAGAAGATATAAAAGTTGCGTTGATGCGAGCAATTGAAGATGATTCTAGAGGATTGGCCTCTTATCATCCTCATATTGATGAGGATGCAATTGAATATTTTTCTACGCAAAGCCAAGGAGATGTTAGAAGTGCGTTAAATGCGTTAGAACTCGCTGTCTTAAGTGCAGATGAAGACAATGGTGAGCGCCATGTAACGCTAACCGACGCTCAAGATTGTCTCCAAAAAGGTGCGTTTGTAAGTGATAAAGACGGGGATATGCACTATGATGTTATGAGCGCGTTTCAAAAATCTATTAGAGGCAGCGATGTTAATGCAGCGTTACATTATTTGGCAAGACTTATTGCAGCTGGTGATCTTCCTACGATTGTACGTCGCTTGCTTGTAATTAGTTACGAAGATATTGGTTTAGCTTCTCCGGGTGCTGGACAACGGACATTAGCAGCAATACAAGCGGCAGAACGCTTAGGCTTTCCAGAAGCACGTATTCCGTTGAGTCAAGCTGTTATTGAACTGTGTTTATCTCCTAAGTCAAATTCAGCGATAACGGCAGTGGATAGCGCTTTAAGCGATATTAATGCTGGAAATATCGGCCAAATACCTGATTACTTAAAGGATGGACATTATTCTGGTGCCAAAAAATTAGGCAGAGCAATTGGCTATAAATATCCCCATAATTATGACAATGGTTATGTTGCTCAACAATATTTACCCGATAAATTAAAAAACAGAGAGTATTATACCCCTAAAGCAACTTCAAAAACTGAACAACAGTTTAAGGCTGTTTACGATAATTTAAAACAACAAAAATGATGGCGTTAATTCACTACGCCATCATTTTTGTTTAATGTTTATTATTACTTTGTGTACCTTTGTCCTTAATTCTTGTGATAGGAACATCTTTTAAAATATCATTGACTACATAACTTGCACAAATTAGGCCAACGACACTTGGTACAAAAGCATTTGAAGATGGTGGCATTTGACCTTTGCGGTTAATTGCATTCGCATCACCTACTGTTGCTTTTACATCTTCACGGATGACAATTGGACTTTCATCCGAGAAAACAACAGGAATGCCTTTTTTAATACCTAGCCTTCTAAGTTTATTTCTAATAATTTTAGCCATTGGATCCATGTATGTCTTAGATATATCTTCAATTTTAAAGCGCGTTGGATCTGTTTTATTTGCAGCTCCCATACTCGATATGACTTTGATTCCTCTCTCAAAGCACTCTCTCATTAAATGAACTTTATAAATAATTGTATCACTAGCATCGATAAAATAATCTATTTCATAGTTGTTAAATAAATCTTCATATGTTTCTTCAGTATAAAACATATGTAATGGTGTTACTTTACAGTCAGGGTTAATTAATTTAATTCTTTCTTCCATAAGCGTTACTTTACTTTGGCCTATGGTTGAAGTAAGCGCATGTATTTGTCGATTAACATTGGTTATGTCAACATCATCTTTGTCTATTAAAATAATGTGACCAATATTTGTCCTAGCTAATGCTTCGGCCGCAAATGAACCTACACCACCTATACCTAATACGACAACAGTTTTTTCTTTTAGTAAGGCTAAACCTTCTTTACCATATGCTAACTCATTTCTAGAAAATTGATGCTTCATATTTAACTCCTTATTCAAATCACTTTTAACAGTATTCTACCAAAAGCAAGACAAAATAAAATACGCAAGACAAAGTCTTGCGTACCGATAGAGTCCATAGGTGCCGTAGTTATCATAGCTTGATCATTCGGCCTGCTATATACAGGTGGGTGCCCTGTTTCTTGTTTTGCAAGTCCTCCAATTGAGGCGTGTGCGCTGCAAGAAAACCTATTAGGCTCCCTGATCAAAGAGTGTTAGGCCCAAATTAAAAAGCAAACTTACGTACACCACAGATGACTATCTTATGACTACATCATAGCACCATTATAGATAATTTGAAACTAAAACGATTCGATATGTTAAAAGTTACGCGCAATAAAGTTGTAAGATTGACATAAACATTCTTTATTAATGTCGAATTCTAAGTGATAATTCTTGTAATTGTTTATCAGACACGTCGCTAGGTGCATCGGTTAATAGACAAGTTGCTGATGCAGTTTTAGGGAATGCAATTGTATCTCTTAAGTTAGTTCGATTTGTCAATAACATAACTAATCTGTCCAAACCTAGAGCTATTCCACCATGTGGCGGTGCACCATATTTAAAGGCATCTAATAAGAAGCCGAACTGTTCTTGGGCTTGTTCTTTAGTAAATCCTAAAACTTCAAACATTTTTTCTTGTAAGACACCATGATGAATTCTAATAGAACCACCACCTAATTCATAGCCATTTAATACAATATCATATGCATTGGCTTGCGCATTTTCAGGTTCAGAATCTAATTTTTTAATATCTTCTTCTTTTGGTGAAGTGAATGGATGGTGTGCTGCAACATATCTTTTTGCATCTTCGTCATATTCAAGTAATGGCCAATCAGTTACCCATAAGAAGTTTAGCTTTGTTTCATCAATTAAACCTAGCTCTTTTGCAAGTTTGATACGCAGTGCACCTAGGCTTTGTGCCACAACATTAGGTTTATCAGCCACAAACATAACCAAATCTCCTGGCTCTGCCCCCGTTAACTCAGTTAATGTCGCTACATTAGCATCTTCAAAGAATCGAGCAATAGGGCCACTTAACCCTTCCTCAACTACTTTGACCCAAGCTAATCCTTTAGCACCGTATATATTAACAAATTCAGTTAACCCATCCATATCTTTACGTGTATAGTTGTCGGCTGCACCTTTGGCAACAATTGCTTTGACTTGACCGTTTTGATTAACTGTATCTTTAAATACCTTAAAGTCCATTTCTGTTCCAAGTTTCGACACATCAATTAATTCCATATCAAAACGAGTGTCAGGCTTATCAGAACCATAACGACTCATAGCTTCGTTGTATGTCATGCGTGGGAATGGCCCTTCAACATCAATACCTTTTACTTCTTTAACAACTTTTCGTAGCATTTCTTCGCCCATAGCCATTACATCTTCTTGGTCTACAAAGCTCATCTCAATATCGACTTGAGTAAATTCAGGTTGGCGATCAGCACGTAAGTCTTCATCGCGGAAACATTTAACAATTTGATAATATTTATCGAAACCACTAATCATTAATAATTGCTTAAATAGCTGTGGAGATTGTGGTAAAGCGTAAAATTCACCTTCGTGGACACGAGAAGGAACTAAATAGTCACGGGCACCTTCAGGAGTCGATTTTGTTAAAACGGGTGTTTCAATGTCGAAAAAGCCATTATTATCAAGATAGTGACGAATTGATTGCGTAATTTGATGTCTCATTTTAAATGTTTGTGCTAATTCGGTGCGTCTTAAATCTAGGTAGCGATATTTTAAACGTATATTTTCATCTACATTTTGATTTTCTTCGTTGATTGAAAATGGTGGTGTTTCAGATTTATTAATTACTTCAATATGAGAAACTTGAACCTCAACTTGTCCTGTTTTGATTTTAGGATTTATAGTTTCTGGATCACGTTTTGTTACTTGTCCCTGTACTTCAACTACATATTCTGAACGAACAGTTTCTGCAATATTAAGTGCTTCTTGTGAGAAAGCAGGGTTAAATACGATTTGAACAATACCCTCTCTATCTCTTAAGTCAATAAAAATTAAACCACCTAAATCACGGCGATTATGCACCCATCCTTTTAACGTTATTTTTTCTCCCAATAATTCTTCTGTTACAAGGCCACAGTATGTTGTTCTCTTAGTCATGTATCATGTTCCTTTCTCTTACTTATTTAAAATAACTTAATAAATTCTCAAATTTAACAGTTTCTGAATTGCCTGATTCCATATGTTTAACTTCTACAATTTGATTATCAAGTTCTTGGTCGCCAATAACAATTGTATAAGTTGCATTCAAACGATCAGCTTGTTTCATTTGACCCTTAATTTTACGATTTAAATAATCTTTATCAGCACTTATGCCATTTTTACGACAATCATTAAGTAATTTTACTGCAAAATGATTGGCTGCTTCTCCCATCGTAACAATAAATAAATCTAATGTTTCATTTTCAACGATGTCGATATTTTCTTCTTCTAGTGCCAATAATAAGCGTTCGATACTTAGTGCAAAGCCTATACCAGTTTGATTAGGACCGTCCAATAATTGCAATAAACCGTTATAACGACCGCCACCACATAAAGTTGTTATCGCGCCGTCATAATTAGGGTTATCCATCATTAATTCAAATGCCGTGTGGGTGTAGTAATCTAAGCCCCGCACAAGGTTTGAATCTTCAACATAAGGTATGTTTAAATCATCTAAATATTGTTTGACAGCTTCATAATATGCCTTAGATTCATCATTTAAATAGTCAGTAATCTTTGGTGCAGTTTTAATGGCTTTTTTATCACGGTCTACTTTACAATCTAATATTCTCATTGGATTCGTGTGTAAACGTGATTGACAATCAGAACAAAAATCATCAATAACTGGTTCAAAGTGTTTTACTAGCGCTTCATTGTATTCTTTTCTTGATTCTGCATCACCAATGCTATTAATTACTAATTTAAGATGCTTTAAACCAAAAGATTGGTATATTTGCATTACCATTGCTAGAACTTCAGCATCAATACTTGGATCTTCAGCACCTATTGCTTCAACACCAAATTGTGTAAATTGACGATAACGCCCCTTTTGTTTACGTTCGTATCTAAACATTGGTCCGTTATAATATAACTTAACTGGTTGATTAGGCAAGCCTTGCATTTTATTTTCGATATAAGATCTTACAACTGCTGCTGTACCTTCAGGGCGCAATGTAATACTTCTATTACCTTTATCTTTAAATGTGTACATCTCTTTTTGTACTACATCAGTAGAGTCACCTACACCACGTGCAAATAAATCTGTACTTTCAAAAATAGGGGTTCTTATTTCTTGATAATTATATAATTTCATAAGTTGAGCTAATTTATTTTCAATATAGCGCCATTTAGCAGTTTCTTCTGGCAGTATATCTTGTGTACCACGAGGAATCTTAATCATATCACCACTCCTACTATTAATTTTTTCAAAAATTAAACGCCCCTTGTACAGTAAAAAACTATACAAGGGACGAATATCCGTGTTGCCACCCTAATTGATTGAAATATATCAGTTCAATCCACTCATTACGTGTAACGTACGCATGACGGCTTTACTTTCATAAAGCACCTGTTCTTGTGTTCAAAGACATTAATTACTCCGTATAATCTTACAGCCAAGGATTATATCTCTACGCAATGATTGCTACCTTTTCATTAATTCTTTCAAGAATATGACCGGTTTTGTTTATAAATTTCATATTTAATATTAACGATTTTTCGCTTAAATTGCAAGTTTATGAAGCAAAATATTGTTTTAGCCCATCGACAACACCTTCAAGTACAATATGACGATGATGTTGGTCTCTAATCATTGTTTCATCTGTAGGATTACTAATATAGCCAAGTTCTAAGAGCACTGCCGGTATTTTAGATTGTCGTAACACTTGATAATTTTCTTGTTTGGCACCTCTATTAGATAATAATGCCTTTTTTTGGATTGATGCATTCAGCGTTTCGGCTAACTTGCTTTGACTATCTTTATACCAATAAACTGTAGCGCCATTTGCCACAGAACTTTCAAGAGAATCGTTATGTATGCTCATAAATATATCACCTGATGCTTTACGGTCCTCAAGTTTTACGTATTCATCATCACTTCTGGTCATTTTAACATGTGCGCCTTCTTTTTCTAGTAAGGTCTTTAGTTCTAAGGCGCTTTTAAGTGTATAATTTTTTTCTAAGCTTTTTTTGTTTGTTCTACTTGAAGCTCCCTGATCACTACCACCATGACCAGGGTCAAGTACAATTGTTTTCCCTTTTAATGGTTCTTGACTTTGACTAACATCTTTCTTGATATTTAAGCTCGTATGCCAGCCTGCAATCCATCCTTTTTTAGTTTCTTGCCGATTCTGAACTTCAATCCATTTGCCTGTTTGATTAATCTTTGTAAAACCTTCTCCCTTATCTACCTTTTCGATAACGGGATATGCTGCGTTAGGACCGGTTCTTAATTCTGAGTTTTCAACTACAGTAATACGATCACTTTTTTGGTCGTTATGATTCAAAAATAAAAATAACAAGATTAAAAATAATATAAAGGAAATCAATGCAATCATAGTGGGCTTATTTTTTATTTTATATTTTGATAGCCAGGATTGTATTTTATTCATAAAATTTTGCCATCCTGACTTTCATATATAATTGTTACAGGTCCATCATTAATAATTTCTACTTCCATATCAGTACCAAATTCTCCAGTTTGAACATTAATACCATAATCATTTAACGCTTTATTAAATTTTTCATAAAGTTGATTTGCTTCATCCGGAGGCATCGAGTTTGAAAAGCCAGGACGATTTCCTTTTTTAACATCGGCGAATAAGGTAAATTGTGAAATCGACAAAATTTCACCTTCAACTTGTTGAAGATTTAAATTTAATTTTCCTGCATCATCTTCAAATAATCTTGCATTAACGATTTTCTTTGCCAAAGTTTCAATCTCTTGTTCTGTAGATGATTTACCAAAGCCTACTAACAAACAGTAGCCTTGTTTTATAGAATGGTGAATATTATTATTTTTGACACTTGCACGTTTTACACGTTGTAACACAATTCTCATAGATATGCGCCTCCATTAATTCCATACTCTAGTTACAGTATATACATCACCAAGGGATTTGATTTTATCGACTACTCGATATACTTCATTTACATTTTTTACCATAACGCTTAAATTAATAATGGCATTTTTATCCACATCAGAACGTCCCGCTACCTTTATCAAGCTACCATTTGTTGAATTTACGGCTTGTAGCACTTCATTTAGCAAGCCATTTCTATCATAGGCATTTACTTCTAAATCAACTTGGTAACGCTGTGTAGCATCTTTTGATTTCACCCATTCTACGTGAATCAGACGCTCATGTTCATTTTTGATGTTTGGACAGTCTGTACGGTGGACTTTGATACCGTGGCCTTTTGTGATATAACCTACAATATCATCTCCTGGGATTGGATTACAGCATTTTGATAACTTTATAAGTACATTTTCAATTCCTTCGACATAAACGCCACTATCAGTAATAATGTCTTCTTTAATTGGTAATGTCTTAGTGACTTCTTGCGCTTGATTTAATGCCTTTTGCTTATCCAAAATACGTTGTTTTTCAGTCAATTTATTGACGATTTGAAGGGCAGTCACGCCACCAAAACCCACAGCCGCATATAAATCTTCTTCATTTGCAAAATTATATTTTTCATTAACAATTGCAATATTTTTTTCTGTTAAAATATCTTCTGTTCGAAATCCTTGTTCTTTAATTTCAGCTTCTACCATAAACTTACCTTTTTCAATGTTTGAAGAGCGATCTTGTTTTTTAAAGAAACTTTTGATTTTACTTTTAGCACTTGAAGATTTAACGATTTTAAGCCAATCACGACTAGGACCATATGAATGTTTACTTGTTCTTATTTCAATGATATCGCCGGTTTGTATTACATAATCGATGGGAACGATTTTGCCATTGGCTTTGGCACCTATCATTTTATTTCCAACTTCACTATGAATTGCATAAGCAAAATCAATTGGTACGGCGCCATATGGCAATTCGATAACATCGCTGGCAGGTGTAAATGCATAGACTTTGTCACTTTGTAAGTCGTACTTAAGTGATTCCATAAATTCTTGTGCATCATTAGAGGTATGATCCGCTTCAGCAAGCTCTTTTAACCAATTTAATTTATTTTGAAAATCCTGTGTTTTCTCGTCAACAGTCTTTCCTTCTTTATATGCCCAGTGTGCAGCAACACCGTGTTCTGCAATTTCATGCATTTCATAGGTTCGAATTTGTATTTCTAGTGGATCTCCGTTAGGACCAACTACAGTAGTATGTAGAGATTGATACATGTTTTGTTTAGGCATTGCAATATAGTCTTTGAAACGCCCTGGCATTGGTTTCCATAAAGTATGAACGAGACCTAGAATTGCATAGCAATCATTAATTGAATTAACAATTACACGTATTGCTAATAAATCAAAGATTTGATCAAATTGTTTTTTTTGCTTCATCATTTTACGATAAATACTATATATGTGCTTTGGTCTACCGTTAATTTCGCCCTTAATTTTCATTTTTATCATTTCAGCATCAATCATATCAATAGCATTTTTAATATAAGCCTCTCGTTCACTGCGTTTCTTTTTCATGAGATTGACAATGCGGAAATACTGAACACTATCAATATATCTTAAGGCCGTATCTTCAAGCTCCCATTTTATCGTATTAATCCCTAAACGATCTGCAAGAGGCGCGTAAATTTCAAGTGTTTCTTTAGATATTCTGATTTGTTTGTCTCTTGGCATCGCTTTTAATGTACGCATATTATGTAATCTGTCAGCTAATTTTACTAAAATAACTCGTACGTCTTTAGCTATGGCTATAAATAGTTTACGGTGATTTTCAGCTTGTTGTTCTTCTTTAGAACGGTATTTGACCTTTTTAAGTTTAGTTACACCATCAACAATACGTGCAATTTCTTCGTTGAACATCTCTTTGACATCATCAAACGTATAAGCGGTATCCTCTATGACATCATGTAAAAAACCAGCAACAATGGTTGGTCCATCTAGGCGCATTTCAGTTAAAATACCAGCTACTTGAATTGGGTGCATAATATATGGTAACCCATTTTTACGAAATTGCCCTTGGTGTGCTTCATATGCAAGGTGATAACTTTTCAGTACATACTGATAATCATCTGGTGATAAATATGATTTGGCTTTAAATAGAACTTCATCTGCACTATATGGATATTCGTTATTCACGATAAGCACCCCTACTTTTAAAAAATATAATATGTCGTTTCGCCCAACTGTTTCTAAATTTATGTATATACATTTCCATTCTACCAAAATTAGTAGATTGTGATAAAGTGGTTTGAATTTTTATAAATAATAGCTCTATTTTACTACATCATAAAAGATAAATAAATGGGAGTAGAGAAACAAAGTCAAATTTGTACTTTGTATTCTACTCCCATTAAAATATGGTTGAGCAAAGAATGCTCATAATAAACTTCTATGCTTATTCATCATATGAAATTAGACTCATCACGTCATAGTCTTTGATTTTCTCTATACCATTTAAATATTTTAATTCAATAATAAAAGCGATGCCAACAACAATTCCGCCTAACGCTTCGACAAGCTTTATTGCGGCTTCAATAGTTCCACCTGTAGCTAGCAAATCATCTGTAATTAGAACACGCTGTCCTGGTTTAATAGCATCTTTATGCATAGTCAATACATTTGTGCCATATTCTAAATCATATTCATAACGAATAACTTCACGTGGTAATTTACCTTCTTTTCTCACTGGTGCAAAACCTATACCCATTGAATAGGCAACAGGGCAACCAATAATAAATCCTCTTGCCTCAGGACCTACAACAATATCTACTTCTCTTTCTTTGGCATAAGTAACAATTTGGTCAGTTGCATAACCGTATGCTTCTCCATTATCCATGATTGTTGTAATATCTTTAAAACTAACCCCTGCCTTAGGCCAATCTTGTACTTCTGATACATATTGCTTTAAATCCATCTTTGTTTCCTCCTAATAGTTAACCCATTTGCTCGATAATCCAATGTTTCAAATGCTGAAAATCATCATACAGCATTAATTTTTCAACTTCTATTCTTGCTTTTCTCGTTTGATAAACTTGACTTGCTTCTATATCCTGTTTATTAGGATTTTGATTTACTGATATTATACCATTGCTATCTATAATAAAGCCCAGTTCAAGAAAAACTTTTAACATAAATTTTAATGTATTAGGCTGAATCCCCAAAAATTTCGATAATGCCATCCCATCGTTGACTAAATTTACTTTTTGTTTTGACATCAGTATTTTAAAGCAAGCTTTGAATGTTTTTTTATCAGGCATACCTTCGAAATAAATTGAATGTTGATGTTGTAAAACAACATATATTTGAGAAAATTGATGACCATTCATACTTTCTGATAAATGTGCTAATGAAAGGGGTAAATCACGTAATACGACACGATTTACATGTTCATCAATAGTTTCGCCATAATGATAATAATTATGATCTAATTTTTCTTTTTGTGGATGAATTAATATGGCTAATTGCTCGTCATGAAAATCGATTGATAGCTGTTTCCGTTTACTTCTATAATCCAAAATTTGCTGTTGATTGATAGCAATATCCTGAATGATAAATTGTGGTGATTGATTGCCATTCCATTCATTGATTTGTAACTGACCTATCATGTTAATTGGTTGGTTCAGCTCTAACTCATCGACTAAACTTCCGCTATTCCAATAAAGTGTAGCCAAATTAGAGTTACCAATTGTCATTTTTAAATGATTCTTATCTTTTCCAATCGCTTTCAATGAATTAACATTGACATCATCTAATTCAAATAATGGTTTATTAAAGTCGATTCCAAATGGTTTTAATCGCTCTATATCGTAAATGTTATTAACGGTAATCTCGTCTTCTGTAATTTTCACATCTATTTGTTTTTTCTGATCAAACGATGTCGTCTGAGCCAAATTTGCCATCCATGCATTTAGGCCTTCTCGCAATTCAGATATGTTTTCGATAGGCATTGTCATCCCAGCAGCCATATGATGGCCACCAAATTTAGATATTAAATTTTGATGGTCACTTAAGATTTCAAACATTGAAACTTGTTCAATGCTACGAGCTGATCCTTTTGCATAATGTTGTTCATCATCAATATTAAGAATGAGCGTTGGCAATCCATATGTTTCTACAATTCTAGACGCTACAATTCCCAACACACCTTCGTGCCAATTTTCTTTTGCTAACAGCAGAAATTGACGCCCTTTAGCCACTTCTTCTTTGGCAAGTAACAAAGCCTCTTCTGTAATTTTTGATACAATATCTTTTCGTTCGTTATTAAAATGATTAACTTGTTCTGCTAAAAATGCTGCTTCTTCAGCATCTTCTGTCATAAGTAATTCAGCAGCTAATGATGCGTCTTCTAATCGTCCAACAGCATTTAATCTCGGGCCGATGATAAAGCCAATTGTTTCTTCATCAATGGGATCGTTATAGTTTGCTTCATTTAATAGTGCTGCAATTTGAATAGGCTGATAATCATTTAATATAGATAACCCCGTTTTTACAATGGTTCTATTCTCATCTGTTAACGATACTAAATCGGCAATGGTTCCTATTGAAGCAAGAGCAATATAATATGGCGGTACATTATTTTTTAGTAGCGCTTGCGAAACCTTATAAGCGACCCCTGCACCACAAAGGTTCGGACATGGATAGTCGAATTCTGGGTGCATAGGGTGAACAATCGCAAAAGCATCTGGTAAAGTGCTTCCCATTTCGTGATGATCTGTAACAATAACATCTACGCCTAATTCTTGAATCATTTCAATTTCACGATATCCTTGAATACCATTATCAACTGTAATGATAAGTGAAACACCTTCATCATAAGCATTTTTAAACGCTAACTCATTCGGACCGTAACCTTCAGAAAAACGATTTGGAATATACCAACCTACTTCTGCTCCTAAAGATTGAAGCGTTTTTACCATAATCGTTGTTGATGTCACACCATCTGCGTCATAATCACCATAGATTAAAATGCGCTCGTGTTTATCAATTGCCAAATTAATGCGTTCTATGGCTTTGGTCATATCACTTAATAGCCATGGCTCATGCAATTGTTGTTGCCCATTCAATAATCCTTCAATATCTTTTTCATTTACGATATGTTTACTTTCTAACACTTTTTTTATAATTGGAGAAAGTTTATATTTCTTTGCTATTTGTTCATCTATATATTGAGTTGGTTCATTGTGATTCCAAGTATATTTTGATTTAATCATAAGCCTTCCTCATTTCCAAAAGCCATTATATCGAAAATCTGCTTAAATAAAAAGCTTCAACATATATTTTTTTAAGTTTTATGATGTTTGTAAAAATCTTCTTTGTAGAAGTACTATCGTTTTTTTATAAAGTTAGTAGAAAGCGTAAAGAAAATCATAATTTTGCCAAGCATTTTAAAAAATCTGTTGTTCTTAAGTAATATAGCAATAAAAAACATCCTCGAACCACTAATTAGATGATTCGATGATGTTTCAGTTGATTAAACTAGAATTTTTTCGTCATTTGATTTTTTCTCTTTATAGACAACCAACTTACCTTTATCAGATTTTTTCAATTGTCGTTTTTTCATAATACCCCAAAGCGGCACAGCAATAAAGATTGAAGAGAATACACCAGAAATTAATCCTACAAGTAAAGCTAACGAGAAATTAAAGATACTTGGTGCACCGAATAGTAATATGGCAACTACAACAACTATGACGGTAAGCACAGTATTGATTGAGCGTGTCATTGTTTGTCGAATTGATCGGTTAACGATATCGTCAATTTGTTCTGGCGACGTAATTACTTTTAGCTTATGCAAGTTTTCACGTACGCGGTCAAACGTTACAATCGTATCGTTGATGGAATAACCAATGATTGTTAATACGGCAGCTATAAACGTGATATCTACTTCAATACGGAATAAACTAAAGACTGCCACAATCATAAATGCATCATGCAATAATGCGAGTACTGAGGACAATCCCATTCGCCATTCAAAACGCAATGATACATAAATGATAATACCGATTGAAGCATATATTAAAGCCTTCAAAGCATTTTTAGCTAACTCTTGACCTATGACAGGTGACACTGTATTTACAGAAGGACTATGTCCAAATTCATTTTTAAATTTATCATTTAATTTGGCAATGTCTTTTTTAGCTAAATCATGTTTAAACATAATAGTTGCTTGCTTTTTACCATCACCATTAATTTGTATTTCATCGGCTTTTAAGCCAACATCTTTCATTGTCTTCTCAACTTTAGCTTGTGATAGTGAATGATTCGATTCAACATCAACACGAGAACCACTTGAGAAGTCAATACCTAAATTCAGTTTGAAAATACTTAGAATAACAATACCAACGATTAAGATAAGAATACTCAAACCAATTAACGGTTTGGCTAGTTTTACAAAGTTCCATCTTTCGAAAGATGTTTTCAAATCGTGAACATCTTTACCTTCATTGATATCATGGCGTTGTTTTTTCTTAACACCAAATAACCAGAATTTTTTCTTGAAGTAATTAGATGATACCAGTAATGATAATAGCCCTCTAGAAAGGAAGACTGCAGTTACAAAAATCATTAATATCCCTAATAACAGCATTGTCGCAAAACCTTTAACCGAACTTTCACCAAAGAAGAATAATACAGCGGCTGCAATAACTGTTGTTAAGTTTGAATCAAAAATGGTAAGGAACGAACTTCGATTTGCTTTAGTATAAGCTTGCTTAAGCGTTCGACCAATTCGCAATTCATCTTTTATTCGCTCGTACATAATGATATTGGCATCCACTGCCATACCTACGCCTAAAACAAGCGCAGCTAGACCAGGTAATGTTAATACACCAGAAATGAAATTAAATGCGACAAGTGTTAAATAAATATATGTCGTTAATGCGATAATTGCTACAAAACCTGGTAATCTATAGAAACCAACCATAAATAGATAAATAACAGCAATACCTATAAATGAGGCAAAAATAGTTTTATCTAATGCATCTTGCCCGAATTGTGCACCAACTGATGTAGATGTCAACTCGTCAAGTTTAACTGGTAATGAACCAGCATTGAGCAATTCTGAAATTTGTTTAGCTTTTTTAACCCCTTCTTGGCCATGGAAACCACCAGATATTTCAACACTATCAGAATTAATTGGTTGATTTACAGAAGCAGCTGACACATATTTTCTATCATTTTCATTCTTTTTCTGAAGTTCTTTGTGATAACTATCTCCTTTTTCATAATCAAGCCATACAACCATCATATTTTCTTTTTTCTTAGAGATTTCTTCAGTTACCTTTTTAAACTTATCACGATCTTTTAATTTAAATGTAACGGTAGGTTCATTAGTTTGTTGTTTAAATTCTTGTTTTGCTGAACCTTGTACGATATCTTTTCCTGTCAGTTTAACATTATCATTCGCATCCCGAATTGTTAAATTAGCTTGGGAAGATAATACGTCACGAGCTTGGTTTTGATTTTTAACGCCTGCAAGTTGAACTCTAATTCTGTCTGGATCTTCAACTTGAATTCGTGGTTCTGATACCCCCAGCACATTGACACGATTTTCTAAAGTTTGAGCCGTTGATTGAAGCGCTTTTTTATCAATTTTATCGCCTTTTTGCAATGGCTTAACTTGATAAAGGACTTCGAAACCACCTTGTAAATCTAAACCAAGGTTAACATTTTTAATTACATTCTTATATGTAAGCCCCATTCCTGCAAAGAGGAGGACAATAAGTAATATAAATGCAACTATTCTACTACCTTTTTTCACATAAACACCTCATTATTTACTTATGTATCTAGAATAATCCAAACAAACGATAGCTCGCAAGTTAAAAATGGACCTTATAGACATATATAGACTTATATATATTAACATATTCAACTATAATGTGAAAATTTCTTCTTCATTCATAAAAAAACCAAGAAACACAAATGCTTCTTGGCTCACAGTGATTAAGATGGATCTACTTGTTTAATTGCAGGTTTTTCAAAAGTCATTTCAGTGCCATGACCATTAACAGTGATAACAACTGTTGTTTCATCAACAGCTTTAACTGTTCCTTTCAAACCGCCAATTGTTGTGATTTTTTGACCTGCTTCAACTCTATTAACCATTTCACGGTGCTCTTTAGCACGTTTTTGTTGTGGACGAATAATTAAAAAGTAGAATACAAGTAAAAAAAGTACTGGTATTAAAATTGCTGTTAAATTCATTCTGTACTTACTCCTTATTTAAAAATTTTTAGGGTTTTCAACATTAAGTCCATATTGTTCAAAGAACGCTTCTTTAAAATCTAAAAGTCTATCTTCTCTTATGGCCTGTCTAATATCTTCCATTAATTTTAGCAGAAAATGAAGATTATGAATAGTAGTAAGACGAATACCAAACGTTTCCTCTGCTTTAATTAAATGTCTGATATATGCTCTGGAATAATTTTTACATGTGTAGCAATCACAATTTTCATCTAGTGGACGGAAATCATTAGCAAATTGTGCATTTTTAATTACAAGACGTCCAATTGATGTCATACAAGTGCCATTTCGTGCAATACGTGTAGGTAGTACACAGTCGAACATATCCATGCCTCTTATACTACACTCAATCAAGGCATCTGGTGAGCCTACGCCCATCAAATATCTAGGTTTATCTTTTGGCATAAACTGTTCTGTGTGTTTCACCATATTATACATGACAGGTTTGGGTTCGCCTACAGATAAACCACCAATCGCATATCCAGGAAAATCTAATGCGACAAGTTCTTTAGCGCTTTGTTCACGTAAATCTTTATACTCTCCACCTTGAATAATGCCAAATAATGCTTGATCATCAGGTCGTTTATGTGCTTTTAAACAACGTTCTGCCCACCGAGAAGTTCGTTCAATTGAATCTTTTACGTATTTATATTCTGAAGGCATCGGTGGACATTCATCAAAGGCCATCATAATGTCAGACCCTAAATCATTTTGAATTTCCATGGATTTTTCCGGACTTAAAAAGAGTTTCGAGCCATTCGTATGATGTCGAAACTCAACACCTTCTTCTGAAATCTTACGTAAATTACTTAAACTAAAAACTTGAAAGCCACCTGAATCAGTTAAGATAGGACCATTCCAATTCATGAACTTATGTAAGCCCCCAGCCTGTTTGATAATATCATTTCCAGGTTGTAACCACAAATGATAGGTATTACCTAATATAATTTTAGCTTCTATATCTGTTAATTCTTCAGGACTCATAGTTTTAACTGTCGCCTTTGTCCCCACAGGCATAAACATTGGTGTTTCAAACGAGCCATGTGGCGTGTGAACAATTCCTAAACGCGCGCCAGATTGTTTACAAGTCTTGATATGTTCATATGTTACTGCTGGCATAATTAAACCTCACATTCCTTAAATAATTAACATTGCATCACCAAAACTAAAGAATCGATATTCTAATTCTACAGCTTTACGGTATGCCGTTAAGATAAATTGTCTACTACTAAATGCTGACACAAGCATGACTAATGTTGACTTAGGCAGATGAAAGTTAGTAATAAGTGCGTCAATGGCTTTAAACTCAAAACCAGGATAAATAAATATATCTGTCCATCCACTCGTAGCAATGAATTGTGAATGATCTCGACGAATCGTTTCTAAAGTTCGTGTCGACGTTGTACCTACTGCAATGATTCGATGACCTTGTAACTTTGTATTGTTCAATAACTTTGCTGTATTTTCGGTCATTTGGTAATATTCGCTATGCATCTCATGTTCATTGATATTTTCTACACTCACGGGCCTAAATGTTCCTAAACCAACATGCAGTGTGATAAAAGCTATATTAACACCTTTAGCTTTAATATCTTTCAATAAATTATCAGTGAAATGTAGTCCAGCAGTGGGCGCAGCGGCTGAACCATTCTCTTTAGCATAAACAGTTTGATATCGATCTGGATCGTCTAAACGCGCTTTTATATATGGTGGTAAAGGCATTTCACCTAACTCGTCTAGCCTTTCCTGCAATATTCCTTCATAATGCAATCGCATGATTCTGCCACCTTGGTCTAATTCTTTAATACATTCTGCTATTATTTTCCCTTCACCAAACGACAGTTGGTTACCTACTTTGATTCTTTTGGCTGGTTTAAGTAAAACTTCCCAATCGTTATTTTCGATTTGAGTTAGCATTAACATTTCTACTTTAGCACCCGTCTCTTCTTTAACTCCGAATAAACGTGCAGGCATCACGCGTGTATCATTCAGAACTAAAGTATCTCCAGGATTCAAATAATTAATGACATCTTTAAAATGTTGGTGTTTCATATCGCCTGTTTCTTTATTTAATACTAATAGGCGACTTTGATCTCTATTTTTTAAAGGTGTTTGTGCAATTAAAGATTCTGGTAAATGATAGTCAAAATCCTCAATATTCAAATTTACTCCCTCTTCTCTTTCGATTTCATAAAGTGTTCATAAGCAAATGCAGTTGCTTTACGACCTCTAGGGGTACGTTCGATAAATCCTTTCTGAATTAAAAAAGGTTCATAGACGTCTTCAATCGTTACTCTTTCTTCTCCAATAGATACGGCAATAGTATCTAAGCCAACTGGTCCACCTTGATACTGGTTAATGATGCAATTCATCATTTTATGATCAATATAATCTAAACCTTGCTCATCAACTTGTAGCAACTTTAAAGCTTTCTTAGTCGTTTCTATATATATTTGATCATCACCATTAACTTGCTGAAAATCTCTAACTCGCTTCAATAGACGATTTGCTACTCTTGGTGTACCTCTAGAACGTTTAGCTAATTCAACTGCACTTTCATCATCAATAGAAGTACCTAAAACATCTGCTGTACGAATAATTATTTCTTTTAATTCGTGTTCATTATAGTATTCTAAACGCAAATGCACGCCAAAACGGTCTCTTAAAGGTCCTGTTAAACTACCGGCTCTTGTCGTTGCACCTATTAATGTAAACGGAGGTAAATCAATACGAATGCTTCGTGCTTCATCACCTTTACCAATGATGATATCTAGGAAAAAATCTTCCATTGCTGGATATAAAACTTCTTCAACTACACTACTCAGACGGTGAATTTCATCTATAAATAAGACATCCCCAGGTTGTAATCCAGATAAAATTGCAGCTAAATCTCCAGGTCGCTCGAGAGAAGGACCAGATACAGTTCTAATATTAACTTCCATCTCATTTGCAATAATATTTGATAATGTTGTCTTACCAAGACCAGGGGGACCGAACAATAATACATGGTCTAAAGGTTCTTCTCTTAATTTTGCGGCTTGAATAAATACTTCTAAGTTACTTTTAATCGTTGTTTGACCTATATATTGCTTTAAATATGTTGGTCTTAATGAATATTCAAATGCAGAATCTTCTTGGTGAAATGATTGGTCAACCATTCTATCGTCCACAGTTTGACCCCCCTTTCTTTTAGAAATTATTATTAAACATTAGGAAATTAAGGATTGTAAACCTATCTTAACCGCTTCATCAACTGACGTTACTACTTGCTGTTGTAGCGTTTTTTCGACTTTTGAAATTTCACGCTTTGAATAACCTAAAGCTTCTAACGCTAATAAGGCTTCCGCAATATAATTATCTTTCTGAGAGGTACTAGATATATCATCTATATGGATTGAATCATTAGATGATGCTTCTGTATAATTAACTTTTCCTTTTAAATCAAGTATGATTTGACGCGCAGTTTTCTTTCCAATACCAGGAAATTTAGTTAGATATGCGTCATTTTCATCCTCAATTGCACGTTTAACCTCATTAGGTGTGCTCGTAGCCAAGATAGCTAATGCTGATTTAGGTCCAATTCCTGTAACTTTAATCAGATTTAGAAACATTTCCTTTTCTTCTTCATTAATAAAACCATAAAGTAACTGAGCATCCTCTCTAACAATCAGTGATGTGTAAATCGTTACTGCTTGATTATAAAATTGTTGGAACCGATATGAATTTGGTGTTTGTATTTCATAACCGATACCTTGTGTTTCAACCACTACATGGGTTGGGAATAGCTGAGTTAATTGCCCTTTAATATATGCGTACATCATCTACCATCCTTACATGCTCATACTGATTAAATCTACTTTAAATACATGGTCAATTGACCGCAACGCTAGAATCACTTCGTCTATTGTAAGTTCTGTATATTGTGCATTAAGTGACAATGTGATAGTCGCTTCTTCATTAATAGGCACGCTTTGATGGATTGTTAAAACAGATAACTGTAGTTGAGAAATTGTGTGAAGTACCGTTGCTAGAGTACCTACCACATCATTAACATAGAGTATTAACGTGAATTCTCTATGTTCTAGCATTTTTTCATCAACAGGAAAAATGGTATCTCTGTATTTATAAAAAGCACTGCGTGACAAATCAAAACGTTGTACAGCATCATAAATGGACAGCTTAGAATTTTCTTTTAAAGCATCTTTAATCTTCAAAGTTTTAATGACAGATTCAGGAAGTACATCCTCTCGTATTAAATAAAACTTATGGTATTCTTTCTTGTCCATTTAACTGCCTCCTATTCTATAAATTCAAATTCTCCGCCTAGAATTCTTACTATATCACCATTAGCGCATCCACGTGCTCTTAATGCATCATCAATACCCATTGAACGCATTTGACGAGCAAAACGACGTACAGCTGGATCACTGTTGAAATCTGTCATTTTGAACATTCTTTCAATAGCATTTCCACTTACAACATAAGCGCCATCATCGTCTCTAGAAATCGTAAATTTATCTTGAGATGGCGTATGTTTATATAATACTCGATTTACACCAATCTCTTCATCTTTTTCGACTGAGAAGTCTATATCTTTAACTTCTTCTAATTTATCTGCAATAGCATAAAGTAAAGTATCAATATTATCTCTAGTAATAGTAGACACTGGTATTACCATGATATCAGCAGCTATACTATCCTCAAATTTCTGTAAATTGTCTTGCGCGCCTGGAACATCCATTTTATTAGCAACAATAATTTGTGGCCGTTCTTCTAAACGTTGTTGATAATTAATTAATTCTTGATTGATGACGTGATAATCATTAAAAGAATCTCTACCTTCTGAACCACTCATATCTATCATATGCACAATAACTTTCGTTCGCTCAACATGACGTAAAAATTGATGTCCTAATCCTACTCCATCGGATGCACCTTCAATCAAACCAGGTAAATCTGCCATAACAAAACTTCGTTGATCAGGCGTTGATACCACACCTAAGTTTGGCTTGATAGTTGTAAAGTGATATGCCCCAATTTTGGGCTTCGCTTTAGATACGATCGATAATAATGTTGATTTACCCACACTTGGAAATCCAACCAATCCCACATCGGCTAATAACTTTAACTCTAGAGTGACATCTAACTCTTCACCTGGCTCACCATTTTCACTAAAATCAGGTGCAGGGTTTCTAGGTGTAGCGAATCTAGAATTTCCTCGACCTCCGCGTCCACCATGAGCTACTACTGCACGCTGACCATCTTCCACAAGGTCGGCTAACACTTCTTCAGTTTCTACATTTTTGATAATCGTTCCAGGTGGTACTTTTAGAATTAAATCTTCAGCATTACGCCCATGCATATTACTGCTTTGTCCATTTTCTCCTTTTTTAGCTTTAAAATGACGTTGGTATCTAAAATCTAGTAAAGTTCTTAATCCTTCATCTACTTCAAAAATAACAGAAGCGCCTTTACCACCATCACCACCTGCTGGTCCTCCAAATGGAACATATTTCTCTCTACGATAAGCAGTGATTCCATTACCGCCATCACCTGCTTTAAGAGATATTTTTACTTGATCGACAAACATATATCTCACCTCTTTTACATGTAATCATTATCTTGAATTATATCATTAACTATATTGCTAATAAATCATAAGTGTTATAATTTACAATCAACTTCTTTGTAGTAGAAGTTTACTTTAATAGGCGATTTATTATGATTTACGCAAAAATAAAACACCAGAAGTATGTACTTCTGGTGTTCCTTTGACAATTATTCAGCAACTGCATAAACAGAAACTTGTTTTTTGTCACGACCTTTACGTTCAAAACGAACAACGCCGTCGATTTTAGCGAATAATGTATCATCGCCACCACGACCTACATTTTCACCAGGATAGATTTTAGTACCACGTTGACGGAATAGAATAGAGCCACCTGTTACAAATTGACCATCCGCACGTTTAGCACCTAATCTTTTAGATTCAGAGTCTCGTCCGTTTTTTGTAGAACTTACCCCTTTTTTAGATGCGAAGAATTGTAAGTTTAATTTCAACATCGGGATACACCTCACTTATAATTTAATCTGATATTTTCATTATATTCGTCTTCAATCGTTTGTAAAGAAACTAACATTGCTTGAAGAATCAGTTGCGCGTCATCATTATCAAGATTCACACTTCTAATATGGAAATGACCACCGTCATCATCATAATCGATATCTGGCTTCTCTGAAGTCAAACCCATAATAGCATTTACGCTGCCAAACAGAACTGCTGAGGCACCAGCACATACGATATCATGACCATAATCGCCATAATCAGCATGACCATCCATGATAACATCAGTTACCTTGCCTTCATCATTTACTGTAATATCAACAGTTATCATATTAATTAAGCGTTGATTTTATCAACAGTTAATTTAGTATATGGTTGACGATGGCCTTTTTTACGTTTTGAGTCTTTACGACGTTTATAAGTGAATACTGTGATTTTTTTACCACGGCCTTGTTTATTAACTGTAGCAGATACTGTTGCACCTTCAACTGTTGGCGCACCAACTTTTACAGAATCTCCACCTACAAATAATACTTTATCAAAAGTAAAAGTTTCGCCTTCTGCTACGTCTAATTTTTCAACGTAGATTTCTTGACCTTCTTCAACTTTGATTTGTTTTCCACCTGTTTCAATAATAGCAAACATACTTTGCACCTCCTATATTTATAAGTCACGCCATACATAGGTGACTATTGCAAATTGAATAGTACTTAAACCCATATTTGAGCGGTTGTATGTAGCTATAAAACTACTCAACTACTGCATCTTACCATTAGTACCTTGTACTGTCAATCTTTGAAATTAATTTTTGAGATATTTATAGCAAATTGGGAACATAATAATTAATAGTATTAAATTGAGAATAAATGTAGGTAATAATCTCAATAAGATAAAATCCCATATGTCAAACTCAATAAAACCTACTGCACCATATATCAGTGCTGCATACATTTGAAATACTAATGTTGCACATATGATGACGAAGAAAATCATGATGTAATCACGATAAAATACTTTGAAAAATTTATCAATAATAAAAATAAGTAGAATATACCCAAACATATAAATACCATACAGACTTCCAATATAAATATCGGTCATTATTCCCAAAAACGTACCTAAAATTAAAGAAATCCCAAAATTTCTATAGACTGTCAGCATTAGCAAATACATTAAAGTTAGTTGTGGCACGAATTTAACAGCGTGATTGCCTATATTAAATGGTATGATTAGTCCAATTGTAATGTCGATATAAAAAAGCACAATTCCAAAGAACAGATATAAAAATGATCGCATTATTCATCCCTGCTTTCATCATCGGGAAGCGTTTTTGGATCTCTTTTCGCAATATAAACGTGATTTAAATCTCCTAAATCTGCTGCTGTTTTAACTCTCAATTCTTTTGCTAGACCATATTGGTCATTTTCAACTTGCGTCACTTCTCCGACATATAAATTACTTGGTAGTTGATCACCTAATCCGCTTGTAACCACCTTGTCTCCTGCAGAAATTTTGTTTTTATTATTGACTTCACTAATTATTAGTTCTTGTTTCTTACTATCATAACGATCAATTAATCCAAACACTTTCTTATCACCATGTTGAATATTAACCGAAAGTTTACCAGTTCGTGCGTTTGTCGAGATTAAATCAACCTGTGCAGAAAATTGATTTACCTTCGTAACTCTTCCAACAAGACCTTGTGATGTCATCACTGCCATATTATTTTGTATGCCAGATTTAGCACCTTTATCTATGATGACTGTGTTCATCCATTGATCTGGGTTACGCGCAATCACAGTGCTTGAAATTGGCTCATACTTTGAAATATCTTTGATATCTAGTTCTTTTTTGTATTTCTTATTATCTGCTTTTAACTGTTCATTTTCAGCTTCTAATTGCTTTATTTTAGCTTTATTATCTTTTGAATCTCCAGAATTGAAAAAATTCCCGATCTCTCCAGCGACAAAATTGACAGGATAACTAATGATTCTTTGACCAGTAGATACTGTATCCCCTATAAATTGTTCAGGAGGCGATTGAGTTGAAGACCGAATAGATAAACCTATAAGCGCAATAAAAACAATGATAGCGCAAAAAACAACAATCAGCTTGTTATTTTTAAAAAACTTTAGCAAAAGGAACACCTCTATTAAACTTCATTATCCTTTTCTATTTTATATTACTCTAGTCTTTAAATAAAGCACTAACTTTTATTAGATAATAAAAGTGATCTTCAGATGAATAGTATCAATAAAAAAACTGCTGATGATTAAATCACCAACAGCACTTCTATCAATATTTTCATTGGAAATTGCTATACTTTTGATTGATTATTTTTCTTCTTTAGTTGCGTTCTTTTCATCTTCTTTATATAGTGTTTCTTCTTTTCGCCACTTTGCAAAAAGATTCTGGGCCTTTGCTTGTTCATTAGCTTGTTTGGCTTTAGATTGTTGTTGTGTCATAAAATCACCAATCCTTTTTATTTACTATACTTCAAGGCTAACGTATTTACAGTATGATTTCAAATGAGAGTGATAAAGTCAATATGCGTTTAATTCTTTAAGTGGAATATGTTGTTTAAGCCTTATCAATTCTTGTTCCATCTCAATTTCAGTATTAAATACCTTTATCTTATCAGACCCTAATTTATAAATTATGAAATGATCATCACGTTGGCCTGCTATATAATCATCGTTATAACCCATTCGTCTTAAACCAGATACAGCCATAAATTCTTGTTTATCTATGATTTTAAAAACATTTTTTATCTGACTTTTAGGTATGTTTTGAATTAAATCATTATCTTCAATTGTATATGGTTCGTTTTGTTGATTGTATTGTGTCTCGGGAACTGAATTTAAATTATTAATGTCTGATGTTTCAGATATTGAACTAACCGGGTTCCATTCTTGATCTCGTAAAAAAGGTGCGTATCTAAGGGCGATATATACAATCATCATGATGATAACTATGGCAATAATGTTTTTTATAGTACTCAGAATGAAATGCATACAGTTTCCCCTTCCTAGTGATCATTTAGAGTATTATAATAGAATTAGGATATCGATGCATCAGTCTTAAGTACGAGTCAAGCTTTAATCTTAGGACTGATGCGTATTATTAAATTTAAGAATATAATAAGACGTAGTAAACGAATATTAGAAAGGATGACCGCTAATGAGTATTCTCACTATTATCTTGATTGTTTTATTAGCAATTTTATTATTTAGAGTGGGATTTTCAATATTGAGATTTTTAATATCAGCGGCGCTTGTAGTTCTTTGCCTTTACCTTGCATACCAAGGCATTTTATGGGTTTATGAAAATTATCAAGGCTTGACTGGATATTTCCATTTTTAATATAAAAATTAGAGGTAACGCACCTGCAAGTTGTTAACTATATAATTTCACAAGTTTTGATAGATTTAACTTTGAGCAACATTTCTTAATGTAAACATACAAGTTGTCATATTATGTTTGCACGCTTCAATTTGATTGTCATTTAGTCACGATTTAGCATGGCATACTAGCATATTGTTAGTATGCTTGTTTTAGTTTTTAGAGCACAAATCATGCATATCACTTTCTTCAATTAATCAATTGCGAAAATGCTTTACATATTATTCTATATATCCTTCATCACATAAACTAGTAAATTTATTATTACCAATGATAATATGATCTAGTAAAGATATTCCTAAAATATCTCCACATTCTTTTAAACGTATTGTAGTTGCAATATCTTCCGATGATGGTGTTACATCTCCAGATGGATGATTATGAACGACAATTAATGAATTAGATGTATAACGCAACGCTGCCGCAAATATTTCACGTGGATGTATAATGGTTGAATTTAATGTGCCAACAAAAATTGTATGTTCTTTAATAACGATATTCTTTGTATCTAAAAATAACGCTACAAAGTGTTCCTGTTCTAAGTCTTTGAGTTTAGATGTCATTAGATTTGCCACATCTTCAGGAGATTTAATCTTAACCTTCTCACTTAAATGTGTCGCATTCATCCTTTCTCCTAGTTCAAATGCGGCTTTTAATATAACTGCCTTATGTAAGCCAATCCCTTTAATTTGAGTTAATTGATGAATGGTCATACATTTTAATTCTTTTAGTTGATGTTTTCCAAACATAATTTCATTGGCAATCTCAATACTCGAACTGCCTTTGCGTCCTGTGTTAATTAAAATTGCTAATAATTCTGTGTTAGATAAGCTTTTCTCTCCATAATGTAGTAGACGTTCGCGAGGTTTTTCAGAAGTAACCATATCTTTAATTTTCATAACATCATTCCTTCAACGTAAAACTTAAGCATTTTAAAACAAAATGCATTTAAAATAAATGAGATAAAAACAAATGGAATAAGCGGTATTTGCATTCTTTTCGTCTTATATTTAACAATTAAAAAAAGACTATATAGCGTAGCTAATAATATTGTGATAAATATAAAGTAAAGCATAAACGATTGTGGGAAAATAAGTGATAAAAATGAAATTAAAATTATATCGCCATAACCAAGCGAGTTATGAACAAATAAATAAATTGCATGACTTACTAAAGTATAAATAATAAAGTTAATGAGATAAAAGTGGGAAATAAACAATAGACATATAACAAATAAAGCGAAAAATTGTAAATTTAAGTATTTAGTTTCTATATCATAAATTGCCATAACTAGGAGAAACAAGAAGACGAACGAAAAAATCGTTGGATTTATGTCAATGTCCCAAATTAAGCTCATAGTAGGAATAATAAAAGCAATTAGCTCTCCTATAAGATAATACTTATTTAATTTGTGATGACAACAAAGCGCTCGTCCTTTTAAAAATAAAAAACTAACTATTGGTAATAAGGAATACCACGGTAATTTTTGGTGACAATAATCACAAGTTGAACGTGCTTTTAAAATACAAAATGATATACGTTCGACACCATTCAATTGATATAAATAACTAAAAAGAACACTGTATAAATAGCATATGATAACCACATATCAACCTCCTTACAAAAATTATAAGGAGCTCCGTTCCAATTGTAAATATTATAAGCAATATTAAAAGATAAATATTTTACAACTATTTATTTAATGAAATTAAACATAAAAAAAGCAGCAGATTTAAAATATCTGCCGCTTAAATATCAAGCATACTTTGCATCTATTCATTATTTGTCAATTTCAACAAACTCTACATTATCTTTTACTTCGCTTATAAAATATAAACTTCCGGTGATTAATAATCCTTTTCCAGAATAATTGTTTATAAATGAATGATAATCTTGAATATACTCAACAGTTATATCTTGAATCAAATCTTTAAACTCATCTGCTGTTATTGCTTTTGGAAAATCAAACTCAGTAAAATAAAAGACATCAGCAATTTCTTTTAACTTATTCATCATACTGGCAATTGGTTTACCCTTAATTGCCGAGAACAAAATATCCATCTTTTCTTTATTATAATAAGTTTTAACAGTTTCGATAAGTGCCTCAATACTCTCATTATTATGTGCACCATCAATAATCATCAATGGTTCTTCTTTAACCTGTTCTATTCTTCCAGTCCAAGTCACTGATTCAATCGCATCAATCATTTTGTTGAAGTCTAACTCAATAAGACCTGCTTCATTTAACTCAATTAACGCTGTAATTGCTAGTGCTGCATTTTCTTTTTGATGTTCTCCAAGCATGTTTAAGATAATCTTCTCTAATTCATACGATTTATAGCGATACGTAAACTCATCATCTTCAGACACAATAATGATTTCACGTTCTAATTCAATGGGCTTTGCATTCTCACTAACTGCAAGGTCACGTATATATTTTAATGCTTCATCATTTTTCACAGCATAAATGACTGGGATGTTGGGTTTAATAATAGCACCTTTATCTTTGGCAATATCTAAATACGTATTACCTAAAATATCGGTATGATCTAATCCAATACTAGTTAATATCGATATAATGGGATTAAAGACGTTCGTAGAATCATTTTTAATACCCAAACCTGCTTCAATAACTACAAAATCCACAGGATGTATTTCACCAAAGTATAGAAACATCATCGTCGTAATTATTTCAAACTCAGTTGCAACGCCTAAATCAGTATCTCTATCCATTGCTTCACTAATTGGTTTAACGCGTTCTACTAAAGCGACAATTTCATCGTCTGAAATTGGTACGCCATTTAGACTGATACGCTCATTAAATGATTCTATAAATGGTGATGTAAATGTACCGACTTCATAACCATTACTGGCTAAGGCAGAACGAATATACGCTACTGTTGAACCTTTGCCATTTGTACCACCAACATGAATACCTCTTATATTATGCTGAGGATTATTAAATTGTGCTAGCATCCATTCCATACGTTTGACGCCAGGTTTGATACCAAATTTAGTACGTTCATGTATCCAATACAAGCTGTCTAGGTAATTCATCATCTAATACTCCTATGCTTTTAATTGTTCAATTCTTGCTTTAACACCATCATATTTTTCTTGGTAACGTTCCTTTTTATCTCGTTCTTCATTAATTACTTTTTCAGGTGCTTTTTTAACGAAGTTGTCATTTGCTAATTTTTTATCAACGCGGTCTAGTTCGCTTTGAAGCTTTTCTAACTCTTTAGTTAACCGAGCAATTTCTTTATCCATATCGATAAGCCCTTCTAATGGTAAAACAACTTTACCAGCTACAACAACTGATGTCATTGCTTTTTCAGGAATTGTGATATCAGTATCAATAATTAGTTCGCTCGGGTGGCAGAATTTATCAATATAGTCCGCATTCTCAATTAATGTCGCTTTAACGTCTTCATCTTTGGCTTGAATAAAAATTGGAATGGCTTTAGATAAAGGTGTATTAACTTCAACTCGAGATTGTCTAACTGATTTGATTATTTCCACTAATTGTTGCATCGTTTGTTTACTATCTTTAAAGCTGAATTCTTCTTTAACTGTTGGCCAAGCAGCTTTGACAATGGTATCACCTTCGTGAGGTAAACTTTGCCAAATTTCTTCAGTCACAAATGGCATAAACGGATGTAACATACGCATCATTTGATCAAGCGTATAACTTAATACAGAACGTGTTGTTTGTTTTTGCGCTTCGTCTGCACCATTCATTGGTATCTTACTCATTTCAATATACCAATCGCAGAATTCATCCCAAATAAAGTTATATAATACGCGACCTACTTCACCGAATTCATATTTGTCACTTAAATCAGTCACCGTTTCTATCGTTTCATTTAAACGCGTTAAAATCCATTTATCAGCTAGTGATAAGTTGCCAGATAAATCAATATCTTCTACAGCAAAATCTTCACCAATATTCATTAAGCTAAACCGTGCACCATTCCAAATTTTATTGATAAAGTTCCATACAGATTCAACTTTTTCAGTAGAATATCTTAAATCATGACCTGGAGATGAACCCGTCGCTAAGAAATAACGTAAGCTATCTGCGCCATATTCTTCGATTACATCCATCGGGTCAACACCATTGCCAAGTGATTTACTCATTTTACGACCATCTTCGGCGCGCACCAATCCATGTAATAATACATCTTGGAAAGGTCGTCGTTCGGTAAACTCTAAACCTTGGAAAATCATTCGAGCCACCCAGAAGAAAATAATGTCATATCCGGTAATCAATGCATTAGTTGGATAATAACGTTTAAAATCATCTGCACTTTCGTTAGGCCAGCCTAATGTTGAGAAAGGCCATAAGGCACTAGAAAACCATGTATCTAGAACGTCTTCATCTTGTTCCCAGTTTTCTATATCTTTTGGCGCTTGTTCAGCAACATAAATTTCACCTGTTTCCTTATGATACCAAGCTGGGATTTGATGACCCCACCATAATTGTCTAGAAATTGTCCAATCTCTAATTTCTTCCATCCATCGATTAAATGTATTCTCAAATCGTGGTGGATAGAAATCAATGCGATCTGTTGTTTTTTGATTGTCTAACGCGCGCTGTGCTAATGGTTTCATTTTTACAAACCATTGTGTGGATAAATATGGTTCAACAATTGCACCGGAGCGTTCTGAATGACCTACCGAATGCATATGATCTTCAATTTTAATTACTAAATCTAATGCTTTTAAATCTTCTACAAGTTGTTTACGACATTCAAAACGATCTAATCCTTGGTATTTTCCTGCTTGGTCATTCATGGCACCTGTTTCATCCATCACAATAATACTATCTAAGTGATGACGTTGACCAATTTCAAAGTCATTTGGATCGTGAGCCGGAGTAACTTTCATAGCACCACTTCCAAATTCAGTATCAACATATTCATCTGCTAAAATTGGCAATTCTCGACCAACAATAGGCAAGATAACAGTTTTACCTATAACATCTTTATAACGTTCATCATTAGGGTTTACAACAATCGCAGTATCCCCTAACATCGTTTCCGGCCGGGTTGTAGCAATTTCAATGTAACCATCCCCATCAGCATAAGGATATTTAAAGTGATAAAAATGCCCTTGAACATCTTCATGTATGACCTCTATATCTGATAATGCTGTACGTGCTTTAGGATCCCAATTTATAATACGTTCGCCACGATATATGATACCTTTATTATATAAATCAACGAAAACTTTTTTAACAGCTTGACTTAATCCTTCATCTAGGGTAAAACGTTCACGACTATAATCTAAACCTAGTCCTAATTTAGCCCATTGTTGTCGTATAAATGAGGCATACTCTTCTTTCCATTCCCAAGCTTGTTCTAAAAATTTTTCTCTTCCAATATCATGTCTAGAGATGCCTTGTTCATTAAGTTTCGCTTCAACTTTAGCTTGTGTAGCTATACCAGCGTGATCCATGCCAGGTAGATATAACGTATCATAACCTTGCATACGTTTCATACGTGTAATGATATCTTGTAAGGTTGTATCCCAAGCATGTCCCAAGTGTAATTTCCCAGTTACATTTGGTGGTGGAATAACAATCGTATATGGTTTTTTTGACTTATCCGTAGATGTATTAAAATATCCGCTATTGACCCATTCATCATATCTACCTGATTCTACTTCTCGCGGATTATATTTAGGTTCCATTTTCATCAATAATGACCTCCTTGAAATAAAAAAACCGTCCTAATATATATAGGACGGAATTTCCGTGGTACCACCTAAATTCAAGAAAAAAGTTCTATAAAATCAAACTTAATTCTTGCACTTAATTATGATTAACGCTCAAACACGCTTTTATCTACTTAATATTACTGTTCAATAAAAGATCTAGTGGGCTACCTTCAGTAAGAACGCTATGCATATTCTCACCAACCATATGCTCTCTGAATTACCATTCATACTTACTCTTCCCAAACATATATTTTGCTTCTTAATTATAGTATAATGGAAATCGCTATAAGTCAATCTCTTGGAGGTATATTTATGAATGAGTGCGCATTTAGCACGAAAGATCCTATTTATTTAGATTATCATGATAACGTATGGGGAAAACCTTTATATGATAGTAAAGCCTTGTTCAAGCTCCTGGCACTAGAATCTCAACATGCCGGACTTTCCTGGTTAACTATTTTAAAAAAGAAAGACGCATACAGTGAAGCATTTCATAATTTTGAGCCTCAAAGAGTAGCACAAATGACTGAAAGCGATATTGATAAGCTAATGAGCTTTCCCAATATTGTTCATAATCGCAAAAAATTAGAAGCAATCATTTCACAGGCTAAAGGATATTTAGACATTGAAAAAGAATTTGGTAGTTTTAGTCAGTTTCTATGGTCATACGTTGGCGGTCACCCCATTGACTTACATTATAAGCATGCGTCTGACAGAATAACTGTAGATGAACGAGCAACACAGCTTTCAAAAGATTTAAAGTCATATGGTTTCAAATTCTTGGGACCTGTTACTGTGTTTTCATTCCTTGAAGCATCAGGGATGTATGATGCTCATTTAAAAGATTGTCCACATAAACCTGTTCATAAATGACGATAACAATCTAGTACAATAATGTTATAGATTTTATTCATAAGACAACTTGGGCTGACTGGATAGCAACCTATGAAAACTCAGATATACCATACGAAGTATTGATAATAAAAGAAGCACAAAGATGATTTATGTCAAAACATCTCTGTGCTATTATTTTGGAATTTATGCCCCACTCTTATTTCTTGTCATATCTTTTCAAACTCAATTTCAATAAGTAACTAATAATCGGTGCAACTATGAATAAAATAAAGAAGATTCTAAAGATATGAAAACTTGAAATCATTGCTACATCAGCACCTGTAGCTATAGCCACAATAACAATTTGACTCATACCTCCAGGCGCACCACCTAAGAATAATTCATTTATAGAATCATTGGTAAATAAATGAACGAAATAAACCATGATAAAAGCACTGATAATTAATAAGACATTCTGATAAATGATTGCAATCGCAATACGACCTTTCAAATCACCAAGTAATTGAGCTATTTGCAATCCGATTCTTATCATGTATATAACTTGAGCTGATGCTAAAATATAATTATCTAAGGTAAATGTGATATGCGTAATTAAATTCCAACTAATCAATACCATGATAGGTGCTAATAACTGTTTAGTAGGAAAGTTGATTTTTGCCATTATAAAATAAACAAGTGCAATTGCCATGATTATCAATATAATCTCTGGAAAATGGAGTACCTGCGTTAATGGCTTTGCATGACTAATACTTTGCGTAGCTGTTTGATTGCTACTAAATAAATAAGAAATAAGCGGTACAAGAATGACAACGAAAATAACACGTGAAGTTTGTGTCAAACTCACAACAAGTATATTAGCCCTCTTATTCTCTTCTGCCATAATGAGCATTTGACTAAGTGCTCCAGGAATTACACTTAATATTGCAGTTTCAGTATTCACACGTGCTATCTTTTTAAAAAAGTATGCGATAATTAAAGATAATGCGATGAGTAATACAGTAACAATGATAATTGTTGTCCAGTCATCTTTAATATCATTAATAACTTCTGTTGTGAATGTCGATCCTATTTGAACACCCAATAAAATCAGCCCGACTTGGCTAAACCAGAATGGCCACTTTATATTTAATTTTAAAAATTTAACAACAATTATAGCAGCAATAATAGGACCAAACATAAATGGTAACAGTACATGTGCAAAATATAATATTAAGCTCACGATGATTGCTGTTGTTAAAAGAATTAAATTATTAAGCCATATTCTTCTCATCATGACCCTTCTTTCATTAAAAAGAGGTTAAGACATCCTCAGTATGAAAGTCCTAACCTCATATTATTAAATTCATTATACAATACGACTTAAAGCAGTATCAAATGCTTGAATTGTTGTTTTTATGTCGTCTTTAGTATGTGCCGTAGATAAAAATGTACCTTCAAATTGTGATGGCGGCAAGAATACCCCTTCTTTTGCCATTTCACGATACATTTGGCTAAAGAGTTCTAAATCACTGCTATTTGCTTGTTCAAAGTTAGTTACAGGACCATCGTTTAAGAAATAGCCAATCATTGATCCAGCTCTGTTAACAGTGATAGGTACATTATGTTTAGCAAAGATCTCTTTCAATCCTTGTTCTAATAAATCCCCTAATTCTTGGAAGTAATCATAAGATGCTGGGGTTAGCTGACTTAGCGTTTCATAGCCGCTTGTCATTGCCAACGGATTACCTGATAAGGTTCCCGCTTGATAAATATCGCCTTCAGGAGCAATATGGTCCATGATTTCTTTTTTACCACCGAAGGCTCCTACTGGCAAACCGCCGCCGATGACTTTTCCTAAACATGTTAAATCAGGAATTACATTAAAATAACCTTGAGCACAATGGTATCCAACACGAAAACCAGTCATTACTTCATCAAAAATAAGCAACGCTCCATATTGAGTCGTAATATCTCTTAAACCTTGTAAAAAGCCATCAACTGGTGGAACGACTCCCATATTTCCAGCTACTGGTTCAACGATTATACCAGCAATATCATCACCATAGTTTTCAAATGCCAATTTGACTGCATCTAAATCATTATACGGCACTGTAATTGTATTTTTCGCTGTGCCTTCTGGAACACCTGGTGAATCAGGTAATCCTAATGTAGCAACACCTGAACCTGCTTTAATTAGTAAAGAGTCACTATGACCGTGATAACAGCCTTCAAATTTGACAATTTTATTGCGTCCTGTATAACCACGAGCTAATCGTAAAGTATCTAATGTTGCCTCGGTACCTGACGATACCATACGTATCTTCTCAATTGATGGTACCCGTTCAATAACAAGTTTAGCAAGTTGATTCTCTTTTAGCGTTGATGCACCAAAACTCGTCCCTTTATCAACAGCTTCATGCAACTTTTCAATAACTTGTGGGTTCTTATGCCCTAAGATCAGCGGCCCCCAACTCAATACGTAATCAATATATTCATTGCCATCTATATCGTAAATTTTGGATCCTTCAGCATGATCCATAAATATTGCAGGCGTATCTACTGATTTAAAAGCTCTAACAGGACTATTTACACCACCAGGCATTAAATTTTCAGCTATAGCCATTGCTTCTATTGATTTTTCGTAACTCATAGTCTACCTCCCTCTATTTATCTAAATAACGACATATATCTTTTGCAAAATAAGTAATAATCATATCTACACCGGCACGTTTCATTGATACCATTTGTTCCATTACAACACGTTCTTCATCAATCCAACCATTTATTGCTGCAGCTTTTGTCATTGCATACTCACCACTGACGTTGTATGCCACTACAGGGATATTCGTATTATTTTTAACGTCCCGCACAATATCCAAATAACTTAAAGCGGGTTTAACAATCATCATATCTGCGCCTTCTTTTAAATCACTTTCTAATTCTCTTAATGCTTCTAAACGATTTGCTGGGTCCATTTGGTAAGTCTTTCTATCACCAAATGATGGTGCAGAATCAGCAGCGTCTCTAAATGGTCCAAAGAAACTAGAAGCATATTTAATACCATAACTCATAATTGGTACATTATAGTAGCCTGCGTCATCCAAACCTTGGCGTATTTCAGCCACAAACCCATCCATCATATTGCTAGGTGCAATAATATCTGCACCAGCTTCAACTTGAGAAACAGCTGTTTTAACAAGTAATGGCAATGATTTGTCATTATCAACATCATGTGTATGTTCATCAATGACACCACAATGACCATGGTCAGTGTATTCACACAAACAAGTATCTGCAACAATTAATAAATCTTCGTGCAATGATTTCGCTTTACGAGTTGCCTGTTGAACAACACCATTAAGATCATAAGCACCTGAACCAACTTCATCTTTAGCATTCGGAACACCAAAGAACATAATTGCTCTAATTCCTAAATCATATGCTTCATTAATTTCATCATCTAATAAATTTAAGCTTATTTGATATACTCCAGGTAGAGAAGTAATCTCACTTTTTACATTGTCCTTTTCAACTACGAATATAGGATAAATTAAGTCTTCTTTTCTTACGTGATTTTCTCTTACTAAATTGCGCATCGTTTCTGAAATACGCAATCTTCTGTGTCTATCAAATTTCATTGTAATTCCTACTTTCTATAATTTTATTTATCAATGATTCTAAGGTTTGATTATCAGCAATCTTAGGTTCGTACCCATAATATCTAATCGTGTTAGCAGTCTGACGGCCAATTGCGTAGTAAGCATAAAAGTTTGGAAGGTTAGCTTCTTCAAAAAAGTAATGCACAGCTGAAGAACTTGAAAATGTAAGTGCATCGATTTTGTTATTTGATATCAACTTAATTACTTCATGGATATTATCCCTATGTGCAATAGGTGTATACAAGTCAATCTTTACTACCTTATTATTTTGTGATAGTTTCCGTTGCAAATAAGGTCGCGCTTGTGCGCTACTAGGTATTAGAAGCTTTTGATTTTGCAACTTCAACTTAGAAATAAGTCCTTCTTGGGAATAATCATCAGGTATAAAATCAACTTTTATACCTAGTTCTTGGCATAGTTGTGCTGTTTTATCCCCTATCGCTGCTACATACTTTATATTAACGCTATTAAAAAAAGGATAAAATAATTGTACAGCATTTTTAGAAGAAAAAATAATCCAGTCATAGTTATCGTGCAATAGCTGAGTGTTAAATTCAAGCGATTGGATTTTAATAAACGGTTTATGCACAATCTCAATCAAATCACTTTTTACATTACTCGTTTGCGTCATTACTACAACTGGCTTCATTTTTCATTACACCTCAATATTTATGGTATTAATGCAATTGTTGGTCGTTTAATTTTCTAATTATTTCATAAGCACCTTGTTCAATTAAAACATCGCTAACTTTATTACCTAATTCTATAGGATTATTGCCGCTTTCAGTATGCTCATATCGTTCTTTTCCATCAGGAGTCATAATCAATCCAGTAAATTCAATATCTCCATTAGGTTTATTCATTGCATAACCCCCTATTGGAACTTGACAACTGCCGTCCATTGCTGCAAGAAATGTTCTCTCTGCTGTTACACAGTCAGCTACTTGTTGATTGTGCACTTGCTTAAGTAAAGCTAACAACTCAACATCATCACTACGACATTCTATCCCCAATGCACCTTGTCCAATTGCGGGTAATAAAACATCTTTATCTAAATAAGTTGTGACAATATCATCTGACCAACCCATACGCTTTAGTCCTGCTGCAGCTAAAATAATAGCATCATAATTTTCAGTTTCTAATTTATGGAGACGCGTATCTATGTTACCTCTTATCCATTTAATCTCAAGATTAGGATATTTTGCTAAAATTTGTGCGCCGCGTCGTAAAGAACTAGTGCCAATAATACTACCATCTGGCAACTGATCAAGTGGCGTATGATTTTTTGCAATGTACGCATCAAATGGATTTTCTCTATCGGGAATGCAACCTAAAGTTAAACCTTCAGGCAGAATACTTGGAACATCTTTTAAAGAATGTATCGCAAAGTCAATTTCTTTATTAAAAAGTTCGTGTTGGATTTCTTTAACAAACAAGCCTTTGCCCCCAACTTTAGATAATTGTTTATCTAAAATCTGGTCACCTTTTGTCACAATTTCTTTAATTTCTATTTCTAAATCCGGATTAATTTCTTTTAATTTATCAATAAATTGCTTGCTTTGTGTCAAAGCTAATTTACTTCTTCGTGATCCCACAACCAGTTTGCGCATAGACTATCCTCCTAAAAATACATCTGCAAAGTAAATAGCATCATAAGCCATAATATAAACCTATGAAAAATGTGTTGTACAGAAAAGATTTATCATACATAGGCAAAACAAAATAATATTAAAATAAATGAGATGCTTCGCACTTAGCCATCGTTTAACATGGCATAATAAATAAATAGCATAAAGTGAAGTAATAATTGATGATAAAATCACTTTAGGATCTATAAAAATACTTTTACCAACTGAAAATACACCCCATTGTGCTCCTAAAATAATGCTCATTATCATTAGGACAAAGCCGGCTAATGATGAATAAAAAACAATATTTTCTAATGAAGCAACACTGCCAATGCGAAAATATTTTTGATCAAAATTTTTCTCTTTAAGGTTGCGATATTGAATAATAAAAAGTAGTGCATTGACAAATGCTAATGCATAAAATGCATAACTAAGTACCGCAAGCCCAATATGGATTAAAAGAAGCTCATTAATTACAGCGCTTTTTTCTACGTGGGTTGAGTAGTTATCAGGTTGGAATGTACTCATTGTTAACAGCACTAATCCTATTAAATTCAAGAAAAATACTGAGAAACTCATACTCTTTATTAAATTTAATATTAATGAAATTGTGATTAATATCCAAGCCAAAAAGAAAAAAACATCGAATATAGAACCTAATGGCACTTCATGTTGCGAAGTGATATATACAGACAAAGAGATTGTTTGTAACATCCAAACAATCCCTAGTGTGTAATTTCCAAAAGTTCTCACTTTATGTGTTTTTCTAACAAAATCCCAAAAATAACATAATAAACTTAAAACATATATGATTAAAATAACTTCGTGAAATCTAATAAACAGGGTTTCTTGCATATCATCACCATATTAATATGCTTATTCAAAACTAAAAATACGACGCACTGCTAATTCACTTTCTTGATGTGCCTTGCGTTCTTTTACTTGCTGATATGGATCTTCTTCATCTATATCAAAAATGTTTTGAAATAGCTCTAATTTTTCATAACTGTTTTTATCATTACTTAATTCTTTAGCTTGTTTAATAGGATCCTTTAGCATTTGATTGATGATACTTTTAGTGTGTTTAGAGATAACTTTACGTTCCCTTTCACTTAGATCAGGCAATTTGCGATCTATGCTTTCCATCGTTTCAGCCTGAATCGCCATAGCTTTTTCTCTAAGCGCTCGAATAACCGGAACTACTCCTAACATATTAACCCAATCATTATGGGCATCAATTGCTGAAGGAATCTGCTGTGCAATAATATCTGCAGCCAATTGACGCTCTCTTAAATTAGCATCAACTAATCCGTTTAAGTCATCCACATCATAACTAAAAATATTATCTGTTACAGACACTTGAGGATCTATGTCTCTAGGTACTGCGATATCAAGTAACAATAAAGAAGCCACTGAACGATATTGTACAACATACTCCATCATTTGTTTAGTAATAACATAATCAGGCGAACTTGTTGAACTAATTACCATGTCAGCTTGAATTAATAATTCTGGAAGCTCGTTCAAAGTTGCATAACTTACATTGTGTTTTTCAGCTAATTCTTGTGCTTTTGAATGTGTTCTATTAACTACTGTAATATTTGTTAATCCAGCACCTAATAAATTAAGTAAAGATAGTTCACTCATTTCCCCTGCACCAATAATGATTGCTTGTTTACTTTTCAGTTTACCAAATACCTTTTTAGCTAATTCAACAGCAGCATAAGAAACACTTACCGCATTATCTGCAATATCTGTTTCATTATGTGCTTTTTTAGCAAAAGTAATCGCCTGTTTAAATAAATGATTAAAAATTGTACCAGTTGTTTGATTATCTTGGGCTAAGAAAAATGCATCTCTAATTTGACCTAAGATTTGTGTTTCACCTAATACAATTGAATCTAAGCCAGAAGTGACTCGCAATAAATGTTCTACTGCTTCGTCCCCCACTTTAACTTCTGACATCGCTTTAATATCATCTACTTCAAATCCAAATGAACGTGCTAAAAATCGTTGAATATAATAGCGACCCGTATGAATTTGATCAACAATAGCGTATACTTCAGTACGATTGCACGTAGAAAGAATAACGTTTTCCAAAATAGACTTCGTTTCAAATAAATCTAAATGTGCAATACGTAAGGCATCATTTCTAAAAGCAACTTGCTCTCTAAGTGCAACATCGGCAGTGCGATGATTTATACTTATAGCAATAAAATGCATTTTAACGCCCTCCATATACTTACAATAACCATAGTATAACATATATTATAATGTGTTTAAGTACCTTGCTTAAATAATTTAGAAACATTCTAATTTAGTTTCAAAAAATTGTCATAGTTTATGATGAACATATAGTGAATCTTTATAGATAAGGTTCAAGTAAATTCCATATTTGTTGTTGTCTACTGTTTTTAATTGAAGAATAACTAATGATATTATCTTCATCTTCTAAATCTAATTTTTCTTTTATATTCTTCAAATGCTTTTGCACTTTCCCTTTAGGAATTTTATCTTCTTTGGTGCAAATAACTAACGTTGGAATATCAAAATGCTTTAAATAATTGTACATTAATATGTCATCTTGTGTCGGATTATGGCGTAAGTCAACCAATTGAATAACAAGCCTTAAATTTTCACGAGTTGTGATATATTCTTCAATCATTTTGCCAAACTTTTCTCTTTGAGATTTGCTCACTTTTGCATAGCCATATCCGGGTACATCTACAAATATGAGTTGTTGATCAATATTATAAAAGTTTAATGTTTGAGTCTTCCCGGGCTGCTGAGATGTGCGTGCCATGTTTTTTCTACCAATCATACTATTGATAAACGTAGATTTTCCAACATTAGAACGACCACTTAAAGCTATTTCTGAAAGATTAGTATCTGGATATTGCTCTTCCTTTACGGCACTGATTAATAACTCAATATTGTTGGGATTTATCTTCATATTGTATCCTCGCTTTATCATTTAAAAATCTTTCCTAAATTACTTTATCATTTTCATACTCAAATTGTCATTATGAAATAATATAAAAAGCGAAATGGAATTGTAATTAAATTCTCATTTCGCTTTCATTTCTAATTTAAGCTGAAGTTTTATTTTTATTAATTAATTGTCCTTCTGAGTCATATAATTCTGGTTCTATTTCATTGTTTATTGTATCTGACGTAATAACAACTTTAAAGACATTCTCTGTTGATGGCACATCATACATAATATTGATTAATGCTTCTTCAATAATTGAACGCAAGCCACGTGCACCTGTTTTCCGTTCTATCGCTTTTTCACTAATTGCAGACAATGCATCATCCGTAAACTCAAGATCGACATTATCTAGTTCAAGCATTTTAGTGTATTGTTTTACAAGCGCATTCTTAGGTTGTGTTAAAATATTTTTTAATGCTTTAACATCTAATGTTTCTAAATTTGCTACAACTGGCACACGCCCAATAAACTCAGGAATTAAGCCATATGCTTGTAAATCTTCTGGTCTAATTTGTGCAAGTAGTGCTTCTTCATCATATTTATCAGCTTCATTACTAGCAAAGCCAATTACTTTTTCACCAAGGCGACGTTTAATCACTTCTTCAATACCATCAAAAGCACCACCAAGAATAAATAGTATGTTAGTCGTATCAATTTGAATTAGTTCTTGATTTGGATGCTTTCTTCCACCTTGTGGCGGTACACTTGCAGTCGTACCTTCTAAAATTTTTAGCAATGCCTGTTGTACTCCTTCACCTGAGACATCACGTGTGATAGATGTGTTTTCAGATTTGCGAGCAATCTTATCAATTTCATCGACATATATAATACCTTTTTCCGCTTTATCTATATCAAAATCAGCTGCTTGAATAAGGCGTAATAAAATATTTTCAACATCGTCGCCCACATAACCAGCTTCTGTTAAGCTTGTTGCATCCGCAATAGCAAATGGTACATTTAATGTTTTCGCTAACGTTTGTGCGAGCAATGTTTTACCACTACCAGTTGGTCCAATTAACGCGATGTTACTTTTTTGAAGCTCAACTTCATCTTCATTTGGACCTAATTGCTGTATACGTTTATAGTGATTATACACAGCAACTGCTAATGATTTTTTTGCTTTTTCTTGTCCGATAACATATTCATTTAAATGTGCCATGATTTCTTTAGGTGTAGGTACTTCAGTAAATTCTTCCGAAGATGTTTGTGCTAACTCTTCTTCAACAATTTCTGAACATAACTCAATACACTCATTGCATATATAAACGCCACTTCCTGCTACTAATTTCTTTACTTGATCTTGATCCTTACCGCAGAAAGAACATTTTAAATTTTCTTCGTCTTCATTAAATTTAAACATTCCTTTTACACCTCTATTCCCTAACGACTATACTAGAATGCATTTTACAATGCAACTTAATACTTCTACAACTCTTCTGCTTAAATGTAGAGTAGCAGATACATAAATGATGCACCTGCTACCTTCAATTATCTATTAAAATAATAATTTGAGAAATAATGAGTACATAAATATCTCAATTTGATTTGTTACATTGACGCTGTTTATTCTTTGTCTTCAGATTTTGCTTCTACTAATTTTGCGTTGTCGCGTAATAAGTCGATCACTTTTTGAATACGAACGTCATTTTTGATGATATCTGTATTTCCTAATGTATTTTTAATATCTTCAACTGAAAGGTTAAATTGTGAACTCATTTTTTCTAATTCTTTATCAATATCTTTTTCAGATACCTCAATGTTTTCAGCATCGGCAATTGCTGTAAGTGTTAAGTTTGTTTTAACACGTTGTTCTGCATCGCCTTTCATCTGTTCTCTCATTTGAGATTCATCTTGACCAGAAATTTGGAAGTACGTTTGTAAATCTAATCCTTGTTGCTGAATTCTTTGTGCAAATTCTTGAACCATACGATCTAATTCAGTATTAATCATTGCTTGAGGAATATCAATTTTAGCATTTTCTGTTGCTTTGTTGATTGCTTCTTCTTTTTCTACGTTTTCAGCGTTAGTCTCTTTTTGTTCAGCTAAACGCTTGCGTAGATTTTCTTTATACTCATCAACTGAATTTGCCTCAGAATCTAATTCGTTCGCAATTTCATCATCCAATTCTGGAACTTCTTTAAATTTGATTTCATTGATTTTAGTTTTGAATGTAGCTTCTTTACCAGCTAATTCTTCAGCATGATATTCTTCTGGGAAAGTAACAACAACGTCTTTTTCTTCTCCAGTTTTTAAGCCTTCTAATTGTTCTTCAAATCCTGGAATAAATGACCCTGAACCGATTTCTAGATCGTATTTTTCAGCTTGTCCACCTTCAAATGCTTCACCATCTACTGAACCAGAGAAGTCAATATTTACAGTATCGCCATTTTCAACTACGCCGTCTTCTTTAACTACCATATCAGCTAAATGACTCAAACTATGGTCAATAGACTCTTGTAATTCTTCATCTGTTAATTCTGTTTCTTGCTTTTCAATTTCTAAACCTTTATAGTCACCTAATTCAACTTCTGGTTCAACTGTAACAGTTGCTTCAAATTCAAAGTCTTTGCCTTTTTCAATTTGAGTTACGTTTACTTCAGGTTGATCAACTGGTTTGATACCTGTTTCTTCAATGGCTTCACCATATGCTTCTGGTAATAAAATATCTACTGCATCTTGATATAATGCTTCCACACCAAAACGTTGTTCAAAGATTGGACGTGGTACTTTTCCTTTACGGAAACCAGGTACATTAATTTGTTTAACTACTTTTTTAAAAGCTTTATCTAACGCTTTGTTTACTTTTTCTGCAGGAACTGTAACTGTCAATAATCCTTCGTTACCTTCCTTTTTTTCCCAAGTTGCTGTCATGTATAAATACCTCCATGCTTACTTTTTTAATTTTTCAACTCCATCATTATATCATACGACAATTATGGAGACAAACATTGATATTCTGGTGTTTAGCCATATTTGTGTAGTTTCACAACAAATTTATATTAACTGATACATCTTCAATTTAAAAGCGATTAGCCTACACATCTTTATCTAATTGCTGAATAAAACACAATATACTCATATTGTCTTCGTTGTGGCTTAAATCAAACATAGATTTAAAATAAGTAACATAGCCATCTATCCACTGTTGCTTATTATACAAATCATATATATCAAGTGGATAAAGTAAAATGGTGTGATTATTCATAATATGTCTTGCTTCATTTAAAAGATTAAATTCATTGTCTTCCAGTTTTTTCATTACTTCAGGAATCACTTGTGTCTTCATAGATGTATGCTCAAAACCTAGTAATAAATTAGGTTGGACTGTAAATGTTTGACTATATTTTCGAATAGAAATTTCTTTTGAATATTGCGCAAATCTTAGATACTCGATCATTACACTAAGCACATGTGGTGGTATTTGATAATAATGAATAATGTTAGCAATTGAATCTTTAAATTCATAATGGCCATTATCAATAAGTTGTAATATCAGTTGAGATTGCTCACGTCGCGATAATGATTCAAAGCGACCAAGCATATCCGTCACACGTTGTTTATCTTCTAATAATTGTGCTTTAGCAAATTCACGCATAGGATGAAGTGCCATCCTTGTTTCATGAAGTTTTACTTCATCAATAATTTGATCAATAACTTCCACTGCTTCAAAGTATTGTCCCAAGCCATTTAAACTTTGAATGTAATATATCATTAATTCATCATACTTTTGTAAGCCCTTCTTTAATAAAATAATCGTTTCTTCTCTGAGCTCTAAAAAAGCATTTAGCTGTAGTAATGTCTCACATTTAATCAAAGACAGCGTTTCATCAAGTTCAAAATGTGCTTCGTATGTTTCAAATAAATCATAAACTAACGTATGATTTTTATTTTTATGAGCATCAATAATTTCGTTTGTTAGCTTTAGTTGTGATCTAGGAAAAGGTATAACATCGGACATCTTATTTACACCTCAATTAATACAAATCTTGTAGAATTAAAGCACTCCAAGTTTCAAAATCGTCATAATTATCTATTTTACCTTGTTCCATCCATTTAATTCTTAACGTGTCTGTCTCCTTAGCCTCAACATCATTGGAATTGACTGTAATTTTAAAGACAACACCAATGTGTACACGACCAACTTCATTATTATCATCATTAATAAAACCAATATATTGCATATTCTGCGATTTGTCTGATGATAAACCAACTTCTTCCTCTAATTCTCTTTGTGCATTGACACGAAGTACTTCATTGACATTATCGGCGCCTACGACGTCATTCATATGACCACCTACGCCAATTGAACTCTGTCCGTGTAACCTTTGCTCGCCACCACCTGATAAACGTTCATAAACTAATATTTCACCATTTTCATTTTCGAGTAAGCAGTAAGATATTAATTGTTTATAACTTGGATCTTCTTCCATATCACCACGTCGTTTTACTTCATAAGCGTCTAACTTATTAAATATCTCTTCACCCTGATTACCATGTTTGGTTAAAAAACCATTAAATGCATTTTTATTATTATCAAATAATATTGATCTAGGAACTACAATAATTTGTTCATCAAATTTAGACATGTTTTTCTCCTTATTAAATATTTCTTATCTCACATTTTAGCAAACTATTAAAATGATTGACAATGTAATGAAAAGTGAATAATGGTGTAGAGTCTTGGACATAAGTCTCATAATAATAATATAAAGATGATTTAAAATTCTCTCTATCCTTCTCTTGAAATCAATACTGCATGCTATAAGTTATAAAAAACTACAAAAACGCTAAATTCTATTGAAACATGATAGAATTTAGCGTTTTTGTTTTAATCCGATACCTCTATGTCCCGGATTTTTGAAATATTATTTTAAAGCTTCTTTTGCTTTAGAAACTAATTCGCCAAAAGCTTTTTCGTCTGAAATTGCGATTTCAGAAAGCATTTTTCGGTTAATATCGATGTCAGCTTTTTTTAAGCCGTTCATCAAACGAGAATAACTCATGTCATGTTGACGTGCTGCAGCATTGATACGTGTGATCCATAATTTACGGAAATCACGTTTACGTTGACGACGGTCACGGAATGCATATTGACCTGATTTCATAACTTGTTGTTTTGCTACTTTATATAATGTATGTTTTGAACCAAAGTAACCTTTAGCTAATTTAATCGTTTTTTTACGACGCGCTCTTGTTACTGTTCCACCTTTAACTCGTGGCATATTAAATTCCTCCTTAGTAAATCACTCTATATGTTCATTATTGGTTGTTACTTTTTGTATGCAAGTAATTGTTTTACGCGTTTTAAGTCGCTTTTAGAAACTAATCTTGCTTTACGTAAGTGACGTTTTTGTTTTGTATTTTTATTTGCAAATAAATGTGAAGTAAACGCTCTAGAACGTTTTAATTGTCCTGAACCAGTTCTTTTAACACGTTTAGCTGCTCCACGGTGAGTTTTCATTTTAGGCATGATCCATTTCCTCCTACTAATCGTTAAATTATTTTTCGTTGACTGGCGCTAACATGATAAACATTTGACGCCCATCCATTTTAGGTTTTTGTTCAACAGTGGCAATATCTTTACACTCGTCAGCAAATTTTTCAAGAACACGTTGACCAATTTCTTTATGTGTAATTGCACGGCCTCTGAAGCGAATTGAAACCTTACATTTGTCACCTTTGGTTAAGAACTTACGTCCATTTTTCAACTTCGTTTGGAAATCATGTTCCTCAATAGTTGGACTTAGACGAATTTCTTTAACATTGATGACTTTTTGTTTTTTCTTCATTTCTTTTTCTTTCTTCTGTTGCTCGAATTTATACTTACCATAATCCATTATTCTTGCAACAGGCGGTTTAGCATTTGGAGCTACTACAACCAAATCTAATTCTACGCGTTCAGCCATTTCTAACGCTTCACGTTTAGATTTCACTCCAATTTGCTCACCATCTTGTCCGATTAAACGTAATTCTTTAGCACGAATTTTCTCATTAATTTGAGTTTGATCTTTTGCTATGATTGACACCTCCCAAAATTTTACGAAATTTTCCAAGCAAAAAAGAGCAGGTATAGCATACCCGCTCTTTAATCTGACATAATAATGCCTGTCATGTTAACCTGCCAACAGCTTGATGCGTCGCTACAGGTGAGAAACGGGTGTTTCTACTTGGTACGTTTCGTATTCAACGTATACAATCATAACAACATTATATGATTAAGTCAATTACTTTTATAAATTAATGGTGTTTTATTTCATTCATGTGAACATCTTGTCTTAAATCAACTTCTTCTAGTGGAATCTTTTTGGTTTTGTATCTTAATTTATGATAGATAAAGAACACTAAGAATACCGGAATACCCATATAAGTAATAACAAAGCGATTTAAATCAAATTCACCAGTTTTAATGAAATCCACATCTTGACCTATGATAACAATAACGCATAGAATACCAGCAAAAATAGGTCCAAATGGGAACCATTTAGCTTTGTATTTTAATTCTTTTTTATTATGGTGTTGTCGTTGGAATGCACGTCTAAATCGATAGTGACTTACAGCAATACCTACCCATGCGATAAAACCAGTCATGCCACTTGCCGCAACGATATATTCATATGCATTGCCACTAACTTTTTGAACTAAAAAGATAATGATCACTAATATTGCTGTGAGTAATAAAGATAAATATGGCACACCATATTTATTGGTTTTCCCGAAAATCGGGAATGCTAATTTATCTTTACTCATTGAATAAAGCATTCTTGTTGATGCATACATTCCAGAGTTACCAGCGGATAATACTGAAGTTAAAATAACTGCATTCATAAATGATGCGGCAAAAGCTAATCCAGCATTTTTAAAAACTAATGTAAATGGAGAAGTGGCAATGCTATTATCTCCGCCCATTAAGGCATTACTATCATAAGGTATTAACATTCCAATAACAAAAATTGCTAAAATATAAAATAACAATATTCTCCAAAACACTTGTTTAATCGCCTTTGGCACGGCACGCTCTGGATTTTCAGATTCTCCAGCAGTAATCCCTATAAGTTCTGTACCTTGGAATGAAAAACCTGCTACTAAGAACACACCTAATATAGATAGCAAGCTTCCGCCGAAATTCCCACCAAGTATAGGTCCTTCGCCTTTAGTAAATGTTTCAAAGCCAACAAATTTACCACCCATTATTCCAATAATAGTTAGAAGACCTATAGCAATGAAAATAATAACCGTAACAACTTTAATTAAAGCGAACCAGTATTCACTCTCACCATAGATTCTTACAGATAATGAATTCAATGAGAATATGATGACTAAAAAGATACAGCTCCATAGCCATGCAGGTATCCCTGCCATTGGTGTCCAATATTGAATAACTTGCGCGGCAATAGTTACATCCGCAGCAACCGTAATAACCCAGTTAAACCAATAATTCCAACCTAATGCAAAACCTAATGAAGGATCTACAAAGCGCGTTGCATAAGTACTAAATGAACCTGAGACAGGTAAGTATGTTGCCATCTCTCCTAAAGAAGTCATTAAGAAAAATACCATAATACCAATAATTGCATATGCTATCAATGCGCCAAGCGCACCTGCATCGTGTATGGCACCACCAGAAGTCATAAACAGTCCTGTACCAATACACCCTCCCATAGCAATCATAGAAATATGACGGTCTTTTAATCCTCGTATAATACCGCCATTTTGACTTTCAATCTTAGACATAAAAGCTCCCTTTCTTTTACGTAGAGGCTAGCTAAATACACCCGTTTTTCAATTGTAGATAAGGGACAAAACACATGATGAACGTATCTTTATATCGTCAAATACACAAAAATTTCCGTTGAGAAATTATTATTGTTTTACAAGTGTTTTATCGCGTCCTTTTCTTTTTATCAAACGAATCGATGTTAAAGCATAAAAAATGGTTACATATCTATAAGAGATATACAACCATTTTTTCTATATTGGTAGCACATCACATATTGTGACAGTACAGTATCTATTCGATAACTGTCCCAACAAACATTTATTATGGATAAACATTTGCTTCGGCAACATTACCTTTCACTCACCTATATGCGTCCCATAAAAACTATAGATAAGTTACTTATTAAAGTTGCAACCTCTAACTCAAATTTAAAATTTTATATAATGAATATACATTAATTCCTACTATATTACAAGACTATCTATGTTTTTTTAGTCTGATTTCATCAACTAAATTCCATATAAATTCGTCCCTTTCAAGCGTCTGTTGATCTTGAGAGCCGTATTGACGAACATTAACTTGGTTATTCTCAACCTCTTTATCACCGACAACAATTTGATATGGAATTTTCTGCATTTGTGCTTCACGTATTTTATAACCCATTTTTTCATTGCGATCATCAATTTCAACTCGTACACCTTGGGATTTTAATTCATCTTGCAAGTTTCTTGCATAGTCATAATGTAAATCAACATTGACTGGGATAATTTCAACTTGCTTAGGTGCCAACCATGTTGGAAAAGCGCCTTTTGTTTCTTCTGTTAAGAAAGCGACAAAACGTTCCATCGTAGATACAACGCCACGATGTATCACTACTGGTCTATGATACTCACCATCACTACCAATATAAGTTAATTCAAAGCGCTCTGGCAATAAAAAGTCCAGTTGTGCTGTTGATAATGTTTCTTCTTTGCCCATAGCAGTTTTAACCTGAACATCTAGTTTAGGACCATAAAATGCCGCTTCACCTATTGCTTCAACATAAGGCAAACCAAGCTCATCAACTGCTTCTTTTAACATTGACTCTGCTTTATTCCACATATCATCGTCATCCATATACTTCTCTTTATCTTCAGGGTCTCTGTAACTTAAGCGGAATGTATAATCTTCAAATCCAAAGTCTTTATATACATCTTGAATCATATGAACTACACGCTTAAATTCATCCTTAATTTGGTCAGGTCTAACAAAAATATGTGAGTCATTTAAAGTCATACCTCTAACACGCTGTAGGCCTGATACTGCACCGCTTGCTTCATAACGATGCATTGTGCCTAATTCAGCAAGACGGATTGGTAACTCACGATAAGAATGTGGTTTATTTTTATAAATCATCATATGATGAGGACAATTCATTGGACGTAATACCATTTCTTCATTTTCATCTAATTTCATCGGTGGAAACATATCATCTCTATAATGAGCCCAATGACCAGAAGTTCTATATAAATCGACATTTGCTAAAACAGGTGTATAAACATGGTCATATCCCATACTAACTTCTTTATCAACGATATAGCGCTCAATTTCACGTCGTATTGTCGCACCGTTTGGCAACCAAAGAGGTAATCCAGCACCAACTAACTGATTATTTGTAAACAACTCTAAATCTTTACCAATCTTACGATGATCACGTTCACGACGTTCTTCAAGTAATTGTAAATGTGCTTTTAAGTCTTTTTTGTCGAAGAAAACAGTTCCATATATACGTTGAAGCATTTTATTATTGCTATCTCCACGCCAATATGCCCCTGCAGTAGATAATAACTTAAATTCTTTGATTTTTGCTGTTGAAGGTACATGTACCCCACGACATAAATCTGTGAAGTCGCCTTGTGAATACAATGTGACCATCTCATCTTGAGGAATTGCATCAATTAATTCTAATTTATAAGGGTCATCCTTAAAGAATTCTTTAGCTTCTTCTCTAGAAACAACCTTACGTTCAATTTTATGATTTTCATTAACGATTTGTTTCATCATTTTTTCAATCTTTTCAAAATCGTCTGAGGAAATTTTATTTTCCATATCAAAGTCATAATAGAACCCGCCTTCAATAACCGGACCAACTCCAAATTGTACATTTCCATATAAACGTTTTAATGCATTTGCCATTAAATGTGCTGTTGAATGTCTTAACACTTCTAATGCTTCTTCACTACCAGGAGTAACAATTTCGATTTCTCCATCTTCTTCAAGTGGTCGTGCTAAGTCAATGAGTTGCTGATTAAACTTACCAGCTACAGCTTTTTTACGTAATCCAGGACTAATTGACTGTGCAATTTCTTCAGTAGTAATACCTTTATCGAAAGCCTTCTTATTACCGTCAGGAAATTGAATATTTATTTTGGTCATACTAACATCCTCCTAAAATATGAACTAGTATCGTTGATTCTTTATTATATATAGCAGCAAAATAAAAATCCCATCCCAACAAAGGGACGAGATTATCGCGATGCCACCCTAATTAAGTAATGAAAATTCATATATCTTAAAGTACTTATATGAATATATCATCACTCTACCTCTACATAAGATAACGGTCTTGAGCCGGACATTCATTACAAATGTCTACAAATGAAGGAGTAACACGAAAAGTTATTAACCATTTTTCATCAACCAATGGCTTTCTAAATAATACCCTTAACATGTCATATCTTCAAAAATTTCAACGATATAGATTTACGTTCATTATACAACACATATTTAAAATATCAATTGTTTCTATAATTTTTTCCTTCTAAATATACATCATCAGCTAAGCTTTTTATACGCTCTATAATCCTTGCAGCTTTTGTTTTTTCTGCCCCTTCACGTGTTATAGACAAATGATGTTCCAACTCTTCAAAGCTTAAATTAGAACTAAAGAAAGTTGGCAATTCTTGAACCATACGATAATGTAATAAAGGTCCAATAATTTCATCTCTAACCCATGGAGTTACTTCTTCAGCACCTATATCATCTAACATTAATATTCCAGCTTCTCTAATTCGAGCTAATCGTTGTTCGTAACTGCCGTCTTTAAAACCATTCTTTAAGCTTCTAATATATTCAGGCAAATATACGATAGTTGAGGCAACTTTTTGTGATTTTAACTGATTAGCCATCGCACCTAAAATAAACGATTTTCCTGTTCCAAATGGTCCATAAATGTATAAGCCTTTGACACTTTTACCATTAATAATACTTTTACATATGTGATTAGCTTTTATCGCTATTTCTAATCGATCTCGATCTTCAGTAAATATATCATTTAACTTTGCATTAAGTGTGTCACGCTGCATATGGTGGGAAGTAACTAATTGGCTATCAAAACGCGCTTCATCGTATTTAATTTTGCAAGGACATGGTAAATATTTTATTTTTATGCGTTCATCTTCAACATAAAGTTCAGGTATGTGTCCTTTAACAAAGTTGGGACATGAATGATAATCATGACCATCATAATGCTTTTGCTGGTCTTTAAATTCTTGCAATACATTTAAATCACGATCAATCATGGCATTTGTTAATTCACTTTGGTGCATAGTTAAAAATTGCTTAACATCTGAATCGTTAATAACTTGTTGCTTGATTTGTGAAATACGCTGTTCTAAATTTGAATCTGATCCCATAATATTTTTAAAGCTTTTCATTAATCATCACCCCAATCTTTTTTTAATTGCTCTAGGAATTGTTGTCTATCTTTCTCCAAATTGTCATCTTTTTTCTTTATTTTCTCTTGTCTTTTAGCAGTGTCTCTGTTTTCCAGCCACTTCGGTGTTTTCTCTCTAGAAACAATTTGTTTTCCATAATAACGATTCTTTGCATTTTGAGGTTTTCGCTCTACTTGTTTTGGTTCATTCATTTTTAGTGCTCGTTCGTATGCTTCTTTTGCATTTGAAATGCCTAATTTTTTCCAATTAGAAGCAACTTCAAATATATATTTTTTAGGCAACATCATTTCGTTTTTTAACATCACAAATTGTAATAATATATTTATGACGCCTAACGGTAGTTTTTCTCTACTAACCAATTCTTCTATCATCAGCTTTTGTTGATGAGTCGGTTCTGAACCCGACCATGAGGAGAGCATATCAACTGGGCTTATATTATCTAAACTAGATAGCCACTCGTCTTGTTTTGTATTAGTCGAGTTATCACGCGTATGTTGGCTCTCAGAATCATAATATTTATCAGCATTTATCGCTAATTTAGGCAATTGCTGTTCATGCTCAATTAAATAATATGATCTTGCTTGTTTGCGTAACTCTTCAAACGATAAAGTTTGTGCACTTGTAATTGAGTTTAAAATCATGCGTTTCATTGCCTCAACGGTTAAACCGTATAAAGTAGCCAATTGTAAGATTAAAGCTTTAGCTTCATCTGTAACTATTTCACTACTAATAAAATGATGTTGAAGTAACTCTTTAAGTAATTCGAAATCAAAGTGCTCATTAGACAAATCAAGACCTTTATAATATTGAGATGATTTAATGTTTTGACTATCAATTTTAATATCTTTATTAGGCATTTTAAAAACTTCAGTAAATTTGTGCGTAATATTTTGATAATTTGTTAAATCTTTTCTATCTTGCTCAAAATATTGTTTTAACTGTACAAAGCGCTTTTTATCGACTTCACTAAATAAAAAAACTGACAGCATAGGATCATTAAAAAATTGATAAGCTGTAGGTGGTTGTATTAGTTCATAGATAAAATTTGAATTATCAGATTGATGGCGCACAAAAGATTTAAGCAAGCCAATCCCCTCTAAATAATCCATTGTCTTTCTAAAATCTAATAAATTAACCTTTAACTCATTCATAATGGTATAATGCGTTAGCAATTCCTGATTATTTTCAGATACAAACTGATTTAAATAATGGTATAAACCAATGGCATGCGTACCAATCAATGGAGCATATAATCGATTTAATATTTCTAAGTGAGCCTGACTAAGCTCAAAATGACGAATAACTTCAAAACTGTCTCTTGGTCTTAAATCAAATTGGTAAGCTTGCATGGTCATTTAAGAGTCACTCCGTTTATTATCATTTAAGATACCTTGCATGGAAGCTAGAAGCTGATCAACATCTTTAAATTCTTTATATACGGATGCGAATCTGACATAAGAAACTTGATCGACATGCATAAGTAAATTCATTACATGTTCCCCAATATCTCTCGAAGAAATTTCAGTGTGACCCTCATCACGCAATTGCCATTCTACTTTGTTTGTAATATCTTCTAATTGTTGATAACGCACAGGTCTTTTTTCACAAGATCTTACCAAACCGTTTAATATTTTTTCTCTTAAAAATTGTTCACGTGTACCATCTTTTTTAACAACGATTAATGGGCTCACTTCTATGTGTTCAAAAGTAGTAAAACGCGTGCCGCATTTCTCGCATTCACGGCGGCGACGAATTGCATTTGCTTCATCTGCATGTCTTGAATCAACAACTTTTGAATGTGTAGAGCTACATTTTGGGCATTTCATTTATATCACCCTCTTGATTAGATTATGCTTCATTATACTATATTTTCTATTTTGACAAAAGCAGTGACATGTTCATTGAATCCATACAGAATTTTAACAAATAGCAATTTAACATAACTTTTTTATACACGCTAGTCTTATATATTTATAAAACCTTTTCTATTTTACTTTTTTCAAGAAAAATTATTCAATTATGGCTTTACTTTACAGTTTGCCCCTCCATAATAAATATTACTTATTCTCAATAGTAGAACAATATATTAAATATTTTTTAATTGATGTTGCTTGTTGAATTGTAACGTTGTTTTTTCTGTATTTACTTTGATTTGAATTGTGGATGACTAAAAGTAATTTCATCGTCATTGCCATAATCAATTTCAAAACCTAGATCTTCGAGCATTTGATAATCTAACTCATTTGGTTGACCACCGGTAATTAAATAGTCACCTACAAATATCGAGTTTGCAATTTGTAATGCAAGTGGTTGCAATGATTGCAAATTTACTTCACGGCCACCTGCAACACGAATTTCTTTTGTTGGGTTTATTAAGCGGAATATAGATAATATTCTTAAACACTTCATAGGCGTTAAATCATCCATACTACCAAATTTTGTTCCTTGTATCGGATGTAAAAAATTCACTGGAATACTATCAGCATCTATTTTTTTCAATGCGAAAGCCATATCAATTATGTCTTCATCGCTTTCACCCATACCACATATTACGCCTGAACATGGTGAAATATGATGTTCTTTCATATATGATAACGTTTGTATACGTTCATTATATGTATGTGTTGAAACAACTTGCCCATGATACGACTCGCTAGTATTAATATTATGATTATAGCGATCAACTCCAGCAGCTTTTAATTTTTCTGCCTGCTCTTCGTTAGCCAATCCAAGACAGGCACAAATTTTTAATTGTGGATGATCCTTTTTTATATCTTTTACCGTTTTTGTAATATGTTCTACTTCTTTGTCACTTGGTCCTCTACCACTCATAACAATACAATACGTACCAATTTTATTATTTGAAGCAACATCTGCGCCCTTACATATTGTTTCATTTGACACCAAGGTGTATCGTTGTTTGTGCTTCATCTCTCTAGATTGACCACAATAGCCACAATCTTCAGAACAAATTCCACTTTTTGCATTCAAAATCATATTTAGTTTGACTTTATGACCGAAATAATGTCGTCTAATTAAATAAGCTTCATGCACTAAATCTAATGTAGCTAAAGAAGCATCCCTGTAAATTTTTAAGCACTCAGCCTGAGTTAAATATTTCCCGTTAATAATTTGATTTGCTAAGTTCATTTCCCCACATACCTTTCTGCTTTCAATATAGTTATATCTTAGTCTTTGATATCAATATTGTAAACCTTAAACATTTTTAAGTTTACAATATACTTGTTCTATTTCTGTTAAGACTTAAAATATAAAACGAGGTAAGTTTCCAACTTACCTCGTATTGATGCAGTAATAAATTGTTTATTTAATTAGTTCTCCAAGTTGATTTGCTACCTCAACTACTCTATTAGAATATCCCCATTCGTTATCATACCAGGCTATAACTTTAACCTTATTATCTCCCATGACCATTGTATTTTTAGCATCTATAACTGCTGAATGAGGATTTGTATTATAGTCCTTAGAAACTAGAGGGGCCTCTTCAACATCAATAATTCCTTGTAAGTTTGCATCTCTAAATGCATGATTAACTTCATCTACTGTCACTTTTTGTTTTAAATCAACGACTAAATCAACTAATGATACATTTTGAGTTGGCACACGAAGTGCTATGCCATGTAGTTTGCCATTCAATTCTGGCATAACTTCTTTTAATGCTTTAGCAGCACCTGTTGATGTTGGTATAATACTTTCCCCACAAGAACGCGCTCTTCTCAAATCTTTATGCGGATTATCTATATTATTTTGATCATTTGTAATTGCATGTACCGTTGTCATTAAGCCATTTTCAATGCCAAAACTATCATTTAAAACTTTTGCAACTGGTCCGATACAATTCGTAGTACACGACGCATTACTAAATATGTCATATGTATCTGTATCTAAGTCTTGATCGTTAACACCTTTAACCACCATCTGTACTTTTCCGCCTTTTGATGGTCCTGTCAATAACACTTTTTTAGCTCCTGCTTGAATATGTGCCTTAGCTTTATCACCATGGTTAAATTTACCGGTCGCTTCAATGACGATATCTATTTCTAAATCTTTCCAGGGTAAATTTTCTGGGTTTCTATCAGACACTAATTTAATATCATGGCCTTCCACTCGAATTCCACTTTCAATAGGTTCTACTCTTTTATCGTATCTCCCATGTGTTGTGTCATAATTAATTAAATGTGCAATTGTTTCAGGAGGATAGCTAGCATTGATGGCAACTACATTCAATGCTTCATTCTTTAGTGCTATTCTTAGCACCATTCTTCCAATTCTACCCATTCCATTAATTGCAATATTCGTTGACATTAAAAGCACCCCTTATATTCTTTATGTTATACTTTATGCAATTAGTATAACATAATTTATCTTCATTGGAAGCGTTTACTTTTAGTTTTTAGAAATTTTTTATATAAAAAACCTTTTACAAATGTATGTAAAAGGTTCCTCTATATTTATTCTTGATTTATATATCCTTGATCAGTCAAAATGCGTTCTACGTTTTGTTTTAATTCTAATTTATCCCCCAAATTATCTATTACTATATCAGCCATTCTACTTTTTTTATCAATAGAAATTTGACTATATACGCGTGCTTTGGCTTCTTCCAAACTTAAATTATTTCTTTCCATTAACCGGTCAATCTGAATACTTTCTGAAGTATATACTAACCAAACTTCATCTACCGTATCTTCTAATTCATTTTCAAAAAGTAACGGAATGTCCATCACCACATTATAACCTTGATTAAGGTAGTGTGATTTTTCTTTATCCATTAGTTGATGCACGATAGGATGTACAATTTCATTTAATTCTGTTCTTTTATCAGGGTGATTAAACACGAGTTGACCCATATATTGACGATTCATTTCACCATCATCATTAATGGCTTCGTTCCCAAATGTTTGGCGGATTTGCTCCAATCCAGCAGAACCTTTTTTAACTGCTTCTCGAGCTGCAATATCTGCATCTACGACTTTAAATCCATAGGCTGTAAGTAATTCTGATACTGTTGATTTACCAGTGGCTATCCCACCTGTTAGTCCTATTACTTTTGGCATAAACTCACTCTTTCATTATTTTTGACAAACCGGACAAAAATGACTATTACGTGTAGCAATCACTTGCTGTTCTATTTTATGTCCACATTTTTTACATTGCTGTTGTTTATATACATTTAAGCGTAACTGCATCGTGCCTGTCTTACCATCTGCATGACGATAATCCGAGATACTCGTTCCGCCATACTCAATACCTTCATTTAAAACGGCTTGAACTTCTAAAAAAAGATTTTGTCTTGCTTGCTGATTTAAGCTTTGCACTTCAGTGGCGGGATGTATTGCAGCTCTATATAATGCCTCACAAGCATAGATATTCCCACAACCTGCAATAACTTTATGATCAAGGATTAATTGTTTAATAGATTTGTGCTTTACTTTAGGTTGGTTTAAATAAGTCAAATAATGATCTAATGCGCTTTCGTCAAAAGGTTCGGGCGCCATATTTTTGAACGATGCGTAATTATTTAGTGCTTGTACATTTCTAATTTCACCAAAACGTCGAATATCTGAATAAACAAGTAATTTACCATTACTTAAATGAAAAATAACATGCCAATGTTTTCTATAGTTTGGAGCATGTATCTCATCTAAATGATTTACGATAAAAAAACCACCTGCCATTCCTAAATGACTAATCAATACACGGCACTCCTGATTCTTTTCAATATAAATATTAATGTATTTACTGCGTCGCTCTACTTTATATATTTTATAACCCTCTGTAAACTGCCTAAAACCATCAAGATTAATCCCTTTAATGATTGTTTCTTTCCCGTCTGACTTGCCGTCAATGACTTTTGAAGAAAATGTTACTGATTTTATAATCGTGTTAATTATAAAAGGTTCAATACCTCTTTTAACATGTTCAACTTCTGGTAATTCTGGCATACTTTATTTCCTCTTTCTATTTAGCATCATACCATGTAGCTCCATAGCTAGAATCTACAAGCAATGGGACAGCAAGTGTTAATGCATTATCCATAATTTCTTCAACAAATTCACTAAAATCTTGTACCTCAGACTTTGGAACTTCAAATATTAATTCATCATGCACTTGAAGTAATAATTTGGCATGATAGTTTGTTTCTCTTACATTTTTATCAAATTGTACCATTGCCAATTTAATAATATCTGCAGCACTACCTTGAATAGGCGTATTCATGGCTGTTCTTTCAGCAAAACTTCTTAAATTAAAGTTGCGGCTCGTAATATCTGGAATATAACGGCGTCGATGTAATAACGTTTCAACATAACCATTGGCTTTTGCATCTTTAACAATATCGGTCATATATTGTTTAACACCTGGAAAACTAGCCAAATAATCATCAATAAAAGCTTTTGCTTTTTTACGTGTAATACCTAAATTTTGGCTAAGACCATAATCACTTATACCATAAACAATGCCAAAATTAACCGCTTTTGCTTGTCTACGCATTAAATCATTAACTTGATCTTTTTCAACTCCAAACACTTTCATAGCAGTAGCAGCATGAATGTCGTCTCCATGTATAAAAGCTTCTTTTAAACTTTCATCTTGAGTCATATGTGCTAATACACGAAGTTCAATTTGAGAATAATCCGCAGATAAAATAACATAATCATCTGACGTTGGTTTAAAGGCTTTACGAATTTTACGACCTTCCTCAAGACGAATCGGTATATTTTGTAAATTCGGATCAATTGATGAAAGACGTCCAGTTTGCGCTAATGTCTGATTAAAACGCGTATGGATACGTTGATCGTCACTTATGACTTTTTGCAAGCCTTCTACATATGTTGATTGTAATTTTGACAACTGTCGATACTCAAGAATGTAATCAATAATAGGATGTTTACCTTGTAACTGTTCAAGTACATCAACCGCAGTAGAATAACCCGTCTTTGTTTTTTTAATAATAGGTAATTTTAATGTTTCAAATAAAACAATGCCCAATTGTTTAGGTGAATTAATATTAAATGATTCACCTGCTGCTTCATATATTTCTGAAACAAGATTATCCAATTTTTCTTGAAGCTCGTTTTGCATTTCCTTAAGATCATTTACGTCTGTATAAATACCTGTTTCTTCCATGTCAGCAAGTATTCTCGCTAATGGCAACTCTAAATTATTCAACAAGTCCATTTGATTATGGTCTGACAGAATGTCTGACATTAATGGTTTACAATTATAAATAGCTTGCATAATGGCAGCGATATGCACTTCCAACACATCATCTAGTGGAACTTGTCGTTTTTTCCCTTTACCATATACAGCAATATCACTTTTGACAAAATTTTGATTATAATAACTTACTACGGATTGAACATCTTCTATAGTACGAGATGGATCAATAATATAACTTGCTAACATAACATCAAAATCAATATGCTGCAGATTAATTTCTAAACGATGTGCAGCAACATAAGTCTTTTTAGCATCAAAAACAATTTTATTATTATGATCATTTTCTAACCACTCAATGAGTTCAGTATATTGATGGATATCCTCAGCCGAAATAACGATATATTGATTTTGTGCATATAATCCAAACTTTAAAATTTTATCCTTTAAATAATTACTACCATCAATTTCAAAATGTATGATTGCATTATCTAGCTTTTTAAAATTTATATTATCAAAATGATGGATCACTTCAAAATTGTGTTCAGTTTCACTGTTATTTTCACTAGCACTACTGTCTATATCATTAAGTAATTGTTTAAATTCTAATTTTTGGAAAAGCTCAATTTTATCTTTATTATCATTTAAATCGCCCATAATTGTATCTTTAAGATTCACTTTTATAGGGCTGTCACAATTAATTGTAGCTAAATCTTTACTCATAAACGCATCGGCTTTACTATTCTCAAGGTTTTCCTTAAGTTTTTTTCCAGAAACTTCATCAAGATGATTATACACACCTTCAACAGAATGAAACTGGTTAAGTAACTTAATTGCCGTTTTTTCTCCAACACCAGCTACTCCAGGTATATTATCAGAAGTATCTCCCATAAGACCTTTCATATCAATAATTTGTTTTGGTAACAATCCATTATATTTTTCAGCAATGAATTCTGGTGTGTAATGATCTACATCAGTAACCCCTTTTTTCGTGTAATAAATTGTTACATGGTCCGTTGCTAATTGTGTTAAATCACGATCTCCTGTAATAATAATCGTTTCTAACCCTGACGCTTCAGCTTGTTTGCTCAACGTACCAATAATATCATCAGCCTCATAATTTTCTAATTCATAATACTTAATATGATATGCATCTAATAACTGTCGAATATATGGGAATTGTTCACTTAATTCTGGAGGCGTACTTTGTCTCCCACCTTTATATTCACTATATTTTTCGTGTCTGAAAGTCGTCTTACCTGCATCAAATGCTACTAAAAAATGATTAGGTTGCTCTTCTTTCAATATTTTCTCTAGTAACATAGCAAAGCCATATATTGCATTTGTATGAATACCAGCCTTATTCGACAGCAAAGGCAAAGCGTAAAATGCCCTGAAACTCAAACTATTTCCATCAATTAAAACTAATTTATCCACAATCAAACCTCCAGACCATATTTACCTATATTCTAGCATATAAAGAAGCACTTAACGAGCATGGCGAGTTTAGTGCTTCTTATGCATGAGCTTCAGCTCAGGTATTCCTTTATTGCACTTAACGAGCATGACGAGTTTTATAGTTCCACTGTCTTTGGGCTAGTGGAACTTATGCATTTGCTCTGCAAAGGCGTTCCATTTTCTCCATGAGCTTCAGCTCAGGTATTCCTTTATTGCACTTAACGAGCATGGCGAGTTTTATAGGGAGCGGGACAGCATTCATTATGAATTCGTAGTCCCGCCCGCGGTAAGGTTGTCTAGGATTGATAAAGCTTGGTATCAGCGTATTTTCAATCCAGTCACCTACTGCCAATATTTAGTTCATATCCTAGAACATAATGATGTCCCAGATTCTTATGCATTTGCTCTGCAAAGGCGTTCCATTTTCTTTTAACTACCTTTAGTTCTCCCTTCATTTGAAAATTAAAATACGCAAAAAACTGACGACAAGTTCTAAGTTTTGTCGTCAGTTTAAAATAATATCTATTGAATGTATGAATAATTTTATACTTCGTTATTACTATAATTATCTGTAAAAGTTACTTTGAATGTTGATCCTTTATTCGGTTCACTCTTGACACTAATGACACCATGGTGTGCTTCAACAATATGCTTCGTAATTGATAAACCTAAGCCTGTACCACCTGAATCTCGACTTCTTGCTTTATCAACACGGTAAAAGCGTTCGAAAATATGCTTTTGTTCTTCTTTACTAATACCAATACCAAAATCTTGTATTTCTAAATATACTTTTGATTGTTGACGATAAACTCGCACAATAACTCGATTATTCTCCAAAGAATAGTTAATAGCATTTGATAGCAAGTTCGTAATGACTTGTGCAATTTTATTTTTATTCGCTTTGAAAATAATATCTGGGCTAATTTCATCTATAATTTCGATATTTTTGTCTTTCGCCTGATTTTGTAAGTTATCTACAGTATTGTGTGCAAGTTCCGATAAATTGACATACGCTGTCTCTAATTCACGTTGTTGTTCTATATGTGACAAATCTAATAAATCCATAACTAAAGACTCGATTCGATTAGATTCTTTTAAAATAATATTTAAAAACATATCTAAAGATGCCACGTCATCTTTTGCACCTTCTATCAATGTTTCAGCAAAACCTTTAATAGAAGTGATTGGAGTCTTAAGCTCATGTGATACATTAGCAACAAATTCTCGTCTTAAATTTTCCAATTTCTTTAAGTTAGTTATATCATGTAAAACAACTACCATACCTTGCAGATGTTTTTTAGATTTTGACAGAATTGGAACGCAAGAAACATCAAAATATTTATGATGTACATTATTGATATTAACTTCAACTTGATTATACATGCTTTTTTCGGTTTTAAATGCTTCTAGAATCAGTTGTTTTATCTTATCATCAATAAAATCATTATAATCCTTGTTTTCAACCTTTTCTTCTAAACCAAAAACTTCATAATATGAATGATTGGCTACAACAATTTCACCATACTTATCAATCATTAATACAGAACTTGGTATATTTTCTAATGTAGTTTTTAAACGGTTTGATTGGATTTTTTGTTTATTATTTAATTTTTGTAAACGGCGTGCAAGTTCATTTGTTGTAACAAACAACGCCTTTGTTTCTTTGACGTTACTTTCAGGTACTCGAACATGATAATATCCATCAGCGAGTAACGAGGTCGCATATGTAACTTCGTTAATCGGTCTAATATATGTACGTTTAATACTTCTAACTGCTAAATAAATTGCGATAAGTACAACAACACCAATTAACGCTATATATTTCCAAAGCTCTTTCTGTAAATTAACCATCTCATCATCTATTCCACTAATGTATATAGCCTCATTGCTAAATTTATTTTTAAAAGTATAGTGGTATCCCTCATCAGCGCGGTCATAAATAATATTAGATGGATTGGCTGCATTATCAATTGCAGGGTTAATATCATAATGGCTTTTTGTTTCAAATATAATTTTATTTCCCTCTGTTATTTTGACAGAAATGTTTTCATTTTTTGCGATATTTTTAATTTCTTCAGTTTTACCTTGTTCTTCTAATTTTGAATAGTTTTCAGTTTTCTTAGTTAAATCAGCAACTTTTTTGTCCGTGAGCGTCTGATATATTGAATGATGCATAATAGCGCCTAATCCGATAAAACTTATTATTGTTATTGTACATAATAGTAAGAGTAACCGTTGATGAAATTTAAGCATTAAGCTTTAGGACGCTCCAATTTATAACCTAAACCTCTAACCGTCTTAATCAATTTTGGTTGTTTAGGATTTTCTTCTAATTTATCTCTTAAATGACTAATATGTACATCCACAATTCTAGAATCACCAGCAAATTCATAATTCCAAACTGAATTAAGCATGTGTTCTCTAGTAATAACTCTTCCTTGTCGTTCAATAAGGTAGAGTAAAAGTTCAAATTCTTTAGGTGTCAGTTCTAATAATTCATCATCTTTATAAACTTCAAAAAATTCTGGACGAATGCGTATATTTTCAATTAAAATATCTTCTTCGTTTGCTGCATCATTTGCAGCTTCATTAACAAACTGAGAACGTCTTAAAATTGCTTTAACCCTTGCAACTACTTCTCTAGGTGAAAACGGTTTTGTCATATAATCATCAGCGCCTAATTCCAAGCCTAAAACACGATCGAATTCATCATCTTTAGCTGTTAACATTAAAATAGGAACTAAGTTTTTGTCTGAACGAATCGTCTTACATACTTCAATTCCATCTTTTTTAGGTAACATAACATCCAGTACAATTAAATCTGGTTGTACTTTTTCTACCTTTTCTAGTGCTTCTTCACCGTCATATGCGACTTCGACGATATATCCTGCCGTTTCTAAGTTGTATTTTAGTAATGTTACGATTGATTGCTCGTCATCTACCACTAAAATTTTTTGTGACATGATGTGCCTCCTATATTGTAATTGCATTTTCACATTCATTATAACTGAAGTTTAAAAAAAAATAACATATCAAACATTAACTTTACATAATTTTTACATTAATTTAAATATAACCTAATATTAAGAGATTATGTACCCATTTAAAAGATAAAATCGAAATTCATTTTATAAATGAATTTCGATTCATATCTACAAACCAAGTCTTATTTTAAATTTTTAATTAATTCATCAGCAAATTCAGAAGTTGAAACTTCTGTTGCACCATCCATTAAGCGAGCAAAATCATATGTTACTATTTTTGAAGCGATAGTTGACTCAATGGCATCTGTAATTTTATCAGCTGCTTCTTGCCAGCCAAGATGTTCTAACATTAAGACAGAACTTAATAATTCAGATGATGGATTAACTTTATTTAATCCTGCATATTTAGGGGCAGTACCATGTGTAGCCTCAAATATAGCATGTCCAGTTTCATAGTTGATATTAGCACCTGGTGCAATACCAATACCACCAACTTGTGCTGCTAAGGCGTCTGAAATATAATCTCCATTTAAATTCATAGTAGCAACAACATCATGCTCTGCAGGACGCGTTAATATTTGTTGTAAGAAAATATCCGCAATAGAATCTTTAATGATAATCTTACCTTGTTGTTCAGCTCTTTCTTGAGCTTTATTGGCAGCCTCTTTACCATCATTTTCTACAATCTCATCATATTGCTGCCAAGTAAATACTTTATCAGCAAATTCATTATGCGCTAAATCATAACCCCATTGTTTAAATGAACCTTCAGTAAATTTCATAATATTACCTTTATGAACTAATGTGACAGATTTACGACCATTATCAATGGCATATTGTATAGCGGCTCTGACCAAACGCTCAGTACCTTCTTTTGATACAGGTTTAATACCAATTCCAGATGTTTCAGGAAATCTAATGTTCGATGCACCCATTTCATTTTGTAAGAAATCAATCACTTTCTTAACTTCTTCAGTACCTTCTTTAAATTCGATTCCAGCGTATATATCTTCTGTGTTTTCTCTAAAAATCACCATATCTACATCTTGTGGTCGTTTTACTGGAGATGGTACTCCTTTAAACCAACGAACTGGGCGGAGACATGTAAATAAATCAAGTTGTTGACGTAAAGCTACATTAAGTGAACGAATACCTCCACCAATTGGTGTTGTTAATGGTCCTTTAACAGCTATTAAATATTCTTCTATCGTTTTTAAAGTTTCGCTAGGTAGCCATTCTCCTGTTTCGTCATAAGCCTTTTGCCCAGCTAATACTTCTTTCCACACAATTTGTTTTTCACCGTTATAAGCTTTCTCAACTGCGGCATCAATCACGCGGCTAGCTGCTTTCCATATATCTGGTCCAATACCATCCCCAATAATAAATGGAATAATAGGTTCATTTGGAACTTGTAACCCATCTTGTGTTTTAACAATTTTTTCTGCTGACATAATTTGAACCTCCATTATAAAAATTCACATTAGTAATTAATTAACTGCTATCTTTCTTCAATAGGGATATATTTTCGATCTTTCTCACCAATATATTTAGCTCGCGGTCTCATAATACGATTATCTCTATATTGTTCTAAAATATGAGCTGTCCATCCAGCTGTACGGCTGACAGCAAATATTGGCGTAAATAAATCATGTGGGATATCCATACTATGATAAACAGTAGCACTAAAGAAATCGACATTAGGAATAAGCCCTTTTTCTTCCTTCATTCGTTTTTCAATAGCAATTGAAATATCATATAATTCACTTCTTCCAGTTTCTGAAGTGATTTTTCGGCTCATTTCTCTGAGATATTTCGCACGTGGGTCGCCTTCTTTATATACACGATGGCCAAATCCCATTATTTTTTCCTTATTTGCAAATTTTTCATCTAAATAATCGTCAACCTGGTCTACAGACTTTACTTCAGATAACATGTTCATTACTCGTTCGTTCGCTCCACCATGCAAAGGCCCTTTTAAAGAACCAACGGCTGCTACAATACCAGAGTACATATCTGATAAAGAAGAAACTGCACAGCGAGCTGTAAATGCAGATGCATTTAATTCGTGATCCGCATGTAAAACTAACGCTTTATTAAACGCCTCAACTTCAATATCTGTAGGTAACTCTCCTCGTAGCATATATAAAAAATTCCCCGCATAATTTAATTCTGCTTTCGGTTTAAGCGGTTCTTTACCGTCTCTTACTCGAGCGAATGCTGTCACTAATGATGCTACTTTTGCTTGAATACGTATAGATCTTTCAAGAATTTTTTCTTCACTTTCTCCTTCAGCATTCGGATCAAAATGTGCAATGTATGAAACTGATGTACGTAAAGCTGTCATAGGATGAACATTATCAGTTACATATTCCTCAAAATGTTTATAAACTCGAGGATTTAATGTCATATAATAGTTTAATTTCTTCTTTAAATCTGCCAATTCCTCTTCAGTTGGTAAACGATAATTTTTTAATAAAAAGACGATTTCTTCAAATTCAGCATTTTCTGCTAAATCATCAATATCGTATCCTGCATAAGTTAATTGACTTCCAATAATTGAGCTGATTTTTGTTTCAGCTGCAATAACCCCTTCTAAACCCTTTTTTAATTCTGCCATATGAAATTCCCCTTTTCTTTTCTTTTATAATGGCTTTCAACTAATATTATAGCTAATCAATTTTCATTTGTGAACGCTTATTCTTTATACATGTAAACGTGTAAAGATAATAGTTAACAAACTATTAATACTCTTATACCCCAAAATCAGCGCTGTTATAACAATTCTATACAAATTTATGTTGTTCATTAGTCTGATTTTATTGAATATTTCAATTTTTTATTATATTTGATAACAATTTGTTAACACGATTTTAAGGAAAATTTTATAAAATTTATGAAAAATAATTGTCGAATGAAGTTTATAAGTGCATAATAATAATATCTAAATGTAAGGGAGTTGTCTTATGGAGGATAAATTACAAAGAGAATTGAGTAACCGTCACGTGCAATTAATCGCCATTGGTGGTGCAATTGGTACTGGATTATTCTTAGGTGCCGGACAAACGATTGCAATGACAGGTCCATCCATCTTATTAACGTACATCCTCATTGGATTTATGTTATTCATGTTTATGAGAGGCTTAGGGGAAATTATTATTCAAAATACTGAATTTAAGTCTTTTGCTGATGTAACTAATAAATATATTGGACCTTTCGCTGGTTTCGTGACTGGTTGGACTTATTGGTTCTGTTGGATTATTACGGGGATGGCTGAAGTAACTGCGGTAGCAAAATACGTAAGTTTTTGGTTTCCGCAAATTCCAAACTGGGTCAGTGCACTTTTCTGTGTACTCATATTAATGACGTTCAATCTTTTGAGTGCAAGATTATTTGGTGAATTAGAATTTTGGTTTGCCATTATTAAAATTGCAACAATTGTCGGGTTAATTGTCGTTGGTCTAGTGATGATACTTATGGCTTACAAAACGCAATTTGGATCTGCTAGTTTTGCTAACTTATATCAAAACGGTATTTTTCCGAAAGGTGCATCTGGATTCTTTATGTCATTCCAAATGGCATTGTTCTCTTTCGTAGGTATCGAAATGATTGGTGTTACAGCCGGTGAAACAAAAGATCCACAAAAAACTATACCTAAAGCAATCAACTCTGTACCATTACGTATTTTAGTCTTTTACGTCGGTGCATTAGCAGTTATTATGTCAATTATACCTTGGGATAAAGTTAGTCCTGACGATAGTCCATTTGTTAGACTATTCGCGTTAATCGGTATACCATTCGCTGCAGGACTCATTAATTTTGTTGTTCTAACAGCTGCTGCGTCATCTTGTAATAGTGGTATTTTCTCAAATAGTCGTATGTTATTTGGACTTGCCGATCAACAACAAGCACCACCTATTTTTAGAAGTACTAATAAACAAGGTGTGCCACATATTGCTATTATTGGTTCATCTGTATTTTTATTAGTTGCAGCACTATTGAACTATATTTTCCCAGATGCAACTTTAGTATTCACGTATGTTACGACTATTTCAACTGTATTATTTCTTGTAGTTTGGGGACTTATTCTCTGGGCATATATTAATTATAGTAGAAGAAATCCAGAGCTACATAAACAGTCGACATATAAATTACCAGGCGGCAAATACATGGGATATATCATTCTATTGTTCTTTGTTTTTGTTTTTGCATTGCTATTTGTAAATGTTGAAACAAGAAGAGCGATTTACTTTACGCCCGTTTGGTTTATTATTTTAGGACTTATGTATTATAGATATAAACAAATGGCGAAGAAAACTAAATAATAACCAAATATAAAGATTTGTAAATAAGTTATTTAACATTTAAAAACAACTTAAATGTTAATTTGCAGCTAGGATTCGGTTATTTAAATCTCAATTATGGACAGATTGGGATGTAAATCCCAAAATAAAAGCATAAAGATGATTGGAAATTAAAAATCATCTTTATGCTTTTTTAATATTCAATATTTCATATTATTATTTTGCTTGGTGAAATTTTTTCGTATTTTTCTTTGTTGGGGACCACCCCACCTTGCTTTGCTTGATAAAATGTTTTTTGCATTTCTCTTTATTGGCACCCCGTCTTCAGCTTGTTAAAGACATTTATATCTCAGCCCGTTATTTCTTATACTATTTATCTCTATCATGCTCTATTTATTGTAAAAAAGGAGCGGGACTGAATTCATCGTCCCGCCCCGGCAAGGTTGCTAGGATTGAAAAAAGCTTGGTATAAGCGTATTTTCAACCCAGTCAATTACTGCCAATATATAGTCCATAGTCTAAAATATAATTATATCCCAGACCCAGACTCTATTACTATTTAATGTTTAAGTTATTAAAGTACGTTTGCATAGCCTTCAAAGATTTTTCCTTGTGCAGCATCAACTGTAATTAATATACCATCTTTAATTTCTTTAGTAGCATGTTCTACGCCAACAATCGTTGGAATGCCTTTTTCTAAACCAACAATAGCACTTGGAGAAGTAATACCGTTTTCTTCAGTGATTAAGCCAGCTGCTTTTTCAATGTATGGTACTAAAGTTTCGTCAACTGAAGTAGTAATAATAATTGAATTGCTTAAGTCTTTTCCTTCTAAATCGCTGGCATCATCTGCAACAACAGATTGACCTACAACTGATTCACGGCCAACACCTTGACCTTTTGCAATTTCATCACCAACAAGATGTAACTTCATCATATTAGTTGTACCTTTTTCACCAGTTGGAACACCAGCAGTAATAATGATTAAATCCCCATTTGTTACGCGTCCTGTTTCAACAGCAGTTGCGACAGAGTTATTTAATAAATCATCAGTGGTTTTACGACCTTTTTTAATAACTGGATATGCACCCCAAACAAGTGCTAATTGGCGAGCTGTATGTGCACTTGGTGTAACAGCAATGATATCTGAATGTGGTCGATATTTAGAAATTGTTACTGCAGTCGAACCACTTTCAGTAGCTGCAACGATAGCTTTAACGTTTAAATTAAGAGCTGTATGTGCTACAGAAACCCCAATCGCGTTAACAAATGATGTTTCAACTAGTTTTGTACGATCTGATAATAATTTTTTGTAGTCTTGCGCAGCTTCAGCAGATACAGCAATATTTCTCATTGTTTTCACTGCTTCTTCTGGGTATAAACCAGCAGCTGTTTCACCTGATAACATTACGGCATCCGTTCCATCATAAATGGCATTAGCTACGTCACTTGCTTCAGCACGAGTTGCACGTGGATTACGTTGCATAGAGTCTAACATTTGCGTAGCAGTAATAACAGGTTTTCCTAATTTATTACATTTTCTAATTAAGTCTTTTTGAACAATTGGTACAGATTCTGGTGGAATTTCAACACCCATGTCTCCACGTGCTACCATTAATCCGTCAGATACTTCTAATATTTCTTCAATATTGTCAATACCTTCTTGGTTTTCAATTTTAGGGAAGATGGTAATATTATGATTGTTTTCTCTTTCTAAAATTTCACGAATATCTAAAACATCGCTTGGACGTCGAACAAAACTTGCAGCGATATAATCGACATCTTCTTTAATTCCAAATAAAATATCATCTGCATCTTTATCTGTAATACCAGGTAAGTTTACTCTGACACCAGGGAGATTGACACCTTTTTTATTTTTTAATTCACCTGTATTTAAAATTTCACATCTAACTTCGCCGTTAGCTTTATCTATTTCCTTAACTTCAAGTTCAACTAAGCCATCGTCTAATAAAATGTATGAACCTACTTGAACATCATTAATTAAATTTTCATAAGTTACTGAAAATTTTTCTGGTGTTCCTTCTACTTGAGTCATACTCACAATAACTTCTTTGCCTTTTTCTAACATAATTAGGCCATCTTTCATGTCATGAGTACGAATTTCAGGACCCTTAGTATCAAGTAAGATTCCAATTGTTTTCCCAAGTTTTTTCGCTACTTTTCGAATCGTATCAATTCGTGCTTTATGTTCTTCATGACTGCCATGAGAAAAATTCAAACGGGCAACATTCATGCCAGCTTTCATTAATTTTTCTAACATTTCTTCTGATTCAGATGCAGGTCCTATTGTACATACTATTTTAGTCTTTCTCATTCTAATTGCCTCCTAAATTAAATAGATAGCTTTTTAGCTAGTTCATAAATATCATTGTTAAATTTATGATCTGAAATTTTGAAAATCTCATCGAATGGCGTAGCTGTAAGTTGGTTATGCGTAATACCTACGCCAAGACCAGATTTACCTTGAATTAACAAATCAACTGCATGACCGCCTAACCTTGATGCGAGTACACGGTCAGTGCCTGAAGGGCTTCCACCACGTTGAATGTGACCTAATACTGAAACACGTGTGTCAACGTTTATATATTTCATTAATTCATCCGCACATTCTTGGCCACTCATACAACCTTCAGCAACCATTACAATTGAATGTTTCTTACCACGTTTAATACCACTCTCTATTTTTTCGGCAACGTCTTTAATTTCTGTTTTAACTTCTGGCACCATAATCGTTTCGGCACCTACTGATAGACCAGCCCACAAAGCTAGATCTCCACAATCACGTCCCATTACTTCTACAATAAATGTTCGAGCATGGCTAGAAGCTGTATCCCTTATTTTATCGACACATTCAATGATTGTATTTAATGCTGTGTCAAAACCGATTGTAAAATCAGTACCATTAATATCGTTATCAATCGTACCTGGAACACCTATAGTTTGAATTTCAGGACATTCTTCGCTAATACGTTGTGCGCCTCGATAACTACCATCGCCACCAACGACAACCAGACCTTCAATCCCTCTCTTTCGAAGATTATCTATCCCAACTTTACGATGCTCTGCTTCTTTAAATTGAGGACATCTCGCTGAGTATAAAAATGTACCTCCACGTTGTATGGTATCCCCTACAGAGCCAAGTTCTAATTTATGGATATTATCATCTAGTAAACCTTGGTAACCTTGATAAATGCCATAAACCTCGATGTTGTTGTAAATCGCTGTACGAACAACTGCTCTTACTGCAGCGTTCATACCTGGTGAGTCACCACCGCTAGTTAATACTGCAATTTTTTTCATGACGACATACCTTTCTTAACTAGATTTCTCTTTAACTCTAAATTACCACACTTTTTGGGGTCATTCCATCAATATTATTAAGGTTTATTGATGTAAACGTTTTAATTGTTAAGTTTATATTAAAAGAGTGAAATGGTTACCATTTCACTCTTTTACACTTAATTAATCAACAAATGAACCAATATGTCTGAATTTATTATATCGGTCTTCTGCTAATTGTTTTTTATTTAATTTTGACAATTCAGCAAGTTCGTTTTCAAATGCCGCTTTAATATGTTGTGCTTGAATCTCAATATCTCTATGTGCACCACCTAAAGGTTCTTCAATAACATTATCAATAATCTTTAATTGTAATAAATCATTAGCGGTAATTTTCATCGTTTCAGCTGCCATCTTAGCTAAACTACTATCTTTCCATAGTAATGCTGCAGCGCCTTCTGGTGATATTACAGAATATGTACTATTTTCCAGCATTAAAATGCGATTGGCAACACCAATTCCTAATGCACCACCGCTACCACCTTCACCTATAACAATAGCAATGACAGGGACTGTTAATGATGCCATTTCGATTAAATTTTTCGCTATAGATTCACTTTGCCCACGTTCTTCTGCTGCCTTTCCTGGATAAGCACCTTTCGTATCAATAAATGTAAAGATAGGACGATTAAATTTCTCAGCCTGTTTCATTAATCGTAACGCTTTGCGATAACCTTCTGGGTGAGCCATTCCAAAATTACGATAAATATTATCTTTCGTATCTTTACCGCGTTGTTGACCAATCACAGTTACTGGCATTTCATTTAAGTACGCAATGCCTCCTACCATAGCAGGATCATCACGAAAGTTTCGATCACCGTGAAATTCTATAAATGCATCAAAGATATGTGGAATATAATCCAATAAAGTAGGTCTCTCTTGTAAACGAGCAATTTGAACTCGATCCCAAGGTTTCAAATTTGTATAAATCTTTTTAGTTTCTCTTTTTAATGAAGCCTCTAATAAATCAATTTCATCTTGTAAATCCACATCATTTTTTTGTTGAGATTCTTTTAATGATTCAATTTTGTTCTTTATATCATATAGCGGTTTTTCAAAGTCAAGCATCCTAATTCACCTCTTGATGCATTTTTAAGATTTGGGCTAATGTTTCTTTCATGTCTTTACGATGAACGACTTTATCAAGTTGTCCATGTTCTAATAAAAACTCAGCCGTTTGAAAATCTTCAGGTAATTTTTCATTAATTGTTTGTTCGATAACACGTCGTCCTGCAAATCCGATTAATGCTTTTGGCTCACTCAAGTTGATATCACCAACCGAAGCAAAACTTGCGGAAACCCCACCTGTTGTAGGATGAGTTAAATATGAAATATAGAGTAAACCTGCGTCAGAATGACGTTTTAATGATACGCTTGTTTTACCCATTTGCATTAAAGAAATAATACCCTCTTGCATCCTTGCTCCACCACTTGCAGAGAATAAGATAAAAGGTAATCGATGTTCAGTACAATAATCAATAATGCGACATATTTTTTCACCTACTACCGATCCCATACTCCCCATACGAAACCTTGAATCCATTACAGCAATACCAAATGGTAGATTTTCTAATGTTGCAATGCCAGTGACAACTGCTTCCTGTAAATCTGTCTTTTGTTGATCTTTTTCAATTTTTTCTTCGTAACCTGGAAAATCTAAAGGATTTGCTGATGTCATGCCTTTATCAAATTCTTGAAAACTACCTTCATCAGAGACAGCTTCAATACGTTTATAAGCTGTCAAAGCAATGTGATGGTCACAATTGAAACAGACATTTAAATTTTCCGCTAGTTCTTTTGTATACATAATCTTTTTACATTTAGGACACTTGGTCATAATACCCGCTGGCACATCATTTTGCTTGGAATCCTGTACTGTTAAATATTTCTTTTTCTTACTACTTCTGTTAAAAAAATCTTTAAACATGCATAAACCTCCACGTCACTAAACATCTAAAGCACTATATTATATTTAAAGTTATCTGATATATCTTTAATATCTTATGTTTACTTGCTTATTGTATATCTGTTAGTTTCATCGTTTTATCATAAATTGCTTGTGGTTCAACTTCAATTCGAGCTACACCAGTTTCCATTGCAGCTCTTGCAACTTCTCTAGCAACAGATGGTGCTACACGCTTATCAAATGGATCAGGAATACAATAATCAGGTCTTAATTCATCCGGTTGAATAAGATTCGCAATTGCTTCTACTGCAGCTTTTTTCATTTCTTCATTTATATGCGTTGCTTCAACTTCTAATGCGCCACGGAATATTCCAGGAAAAGCAAGTACATTATTGATTTGATTTGGAAAATCCGACCGACCTGTACCAATAACCTTTGCTCCTGCTTCTTTGGCATCTTCCGGTTTAATCTCAGGATTGGGATTAGCCATAGCAAAAATTATAGCATCTTTAGACATTGATTGTACCATTTCCTTAGTTAATAAATCGGCAATTGATACACCTATAAAAACATCTGCCTCTTTAATAACATCTTGTAAGCTTCCTTCTATTTTATCTTTATTTGTAAATTTAGCAACAAATGATTTTGTTTCATTCATTCCATATGGTCGATTTTCATATATTGCACCTTTAGAATCACACATAATCATATGACGTACGCCATATGCATCCAATAATTTACAAATAGCAATGCCAGCTGCGCCAGCACCATTTAATACTATTTTAATATCAGATAGTGGCTTGTCTACAATTCTTAATGCATTTATAAGTCCAGCCAGAGTAACGATAGCAGTACCGTGTTGATCATCATGGAATACAGGTATATTGGTTTCTTTCTTTAAGCGCTCTTCAATTTCAAAACAACGTGGAGCTGATATATCTTCTAAATTAATGCCTCCATAGTTCGGTGAGATTAATTTGACTGTTTGGATTATTTCTTCAGTGTCAGTAGTATCTAAAGCAATTGGTACACCATTAATACCTGCAAAACTTTTAAATAGTACCGCTTTGCCTTCCATAACAGGAATGCTCGCAGCTGCTCCTATATTACCTAGTCCTAATACAGCTGTACCATCTGTAACCACTGCTACAGTATTTCTCTTAATAGTATAATCATAAACCGTTCTAGGATCTTCGTGTATTTCTTTACAAGGTTCAGCAACACCTGGAGAATAAGCTAAGCTTAATTCTTTTTTATTCGTTACTTTAACGTTGGGTGTAACTTGCAATTTACCTTGATTTTCTTTATGCATCTGTAAAGCGTCATCTCTTAAAGACATTACATCAACCCCTATTCATTTTTTGGATACTTATAATGAAGATGTTGAGACAAAACCACGATTAATCAAACACTCGACCTCTTCTTACGTTTAGAAACAAATCATAATTCTAACCATCATTTTATGTATATAAAAATAGTAAACTCATGATTGTTTACATTTAATCATCAGTTTACTATATCATAATTTAATGTTTGTTAAAAGTTATATAATTCTTATGTCTTCTGGCTTATAGTTATCTATAAGCTGTTCGATTTTACCTTGTTCACGCTCAATGTAGCCAACATTTTGCATTTGTTTCGTAGTTTCATCAAAATAGTTCACATCAATACTTTTAAAAGATTTCTCAGTTTGTAACTGTTGTTTTAATCGTTGTTTATCATTGATATGGCGCAATACAATTTGCTTCGCATGGCTAATCTTGTGCTGCTGATAGTCTTCTAAGTAAGTAATTTGCTGAATAACTAATTGCTGCTTCTGATTACGTTGTTCAAACTTCCCACTGACAATATACATTTCATTTTCTTGTATCTGATTACCATATTGACGGTATTGCTCTGGAAAAATCACACCATCAATAACTTTAATACCATCATTTACAACAACAAAAGCCATTTGTTGGCCTTTCTTCGTCCTTATCTGTTTGATTTGATCGAACTGCACAAGAATAGGTTGATGATTAGCAGCATTAGCCAATGTATAAATTCCTAAGAACTGTTTGCGATGAAACATTTTTTCAACTGGATGTTGTGAAATATAAAACCCAAGATATTCTTTTTCATACGTGCTTAACTGTAAATCATTCAATTCTTCTCGTTCCTCAATCTCATCTTTAGGGGTCATACCCGCAATGTCAAAAATATCTAAACCAACATGTGTAATATCATCGACTGCTTCATCTATCATTTGAAGTGATGTTGCGCGATTGTGCCCCAGCGAATCAAATGCCCCTACTAAAATTAAAGACTCTAAAAGTTTACGTGTTTTTATACGTTTGGGTATGCGTTTAGAAAAATCTTTAAAACTTTTAAAATTTCCTTGTTCTTTTCTATTATTTACGATTGTTTTCACGCTTTGATAGCCTACACCTTTAATTGCACCTAAAGATAGGTAAATACCTTGTGGTGTTGCTTTATAAAACCAATGACTATGATTAATATGTGGTGGTAAAATTGCAATTCCCTGTATCTTTGCTTCTTCAATAATTGCCGCTGTTTTTTGCTCATTTCCTACAACATTACTTAAAATATTAGCGTAAAAGTAATGTGGATAGTGTACTTTTAAATACGACATGATATAAGCTATTTTAGAATAACTAACTGCATGCGCTCTAGGGAAACCATAATCAGCAAATTTTAAAATTAAATCAAAGATTTGTTTACTTATTTGTTCTTCATAGCCATTTCTTTGGGCGCCTTCAACAAAATGTTGTCGTTCATTTTCTAATACAGCACGATTTTTCTTGCTCATTGCACGTCTTAATATATCCGCTTCTCCATAACTGAAGCCAGCAAATCGACTAGCAATTTGCATAATCTGCTCTTGATAAATGATAACACCATATGTACTTTTTAAAATGGGCTCTAAATCTGGATGTAAGTATGCTACCTTTGATGGTTCGTGACGTCGTGTAATATATGTGGGTATTTCTTCCATTGGACCCGGACGATATAAAGAAGTTACTGCAACAATATCTTCAAAGTGTTGCGGTTTCAAGCGCTGTAACACGTGACGGACGCCTTCTGATTCTAGTTGGAAAATACCTGTTGTTTCACCTTGTGATAACAGTGCAAATACTTTAGGATCATCGAAAGGTATTGCTTCAATATCGATCTCAACATTTAAATCATATTTAACTTGTGTCACTATTTGATGGATAATAGATAGATTACGCAATCCTAAAAAGTCAATTTTTAATAATCCTAAACGTTCTGCTTCTGTCATTGTCCATTGAGTCAATAATCCTGTATCACCTATTGTTAAAGGAACGAAATTAAATAAAGGTTGGTCGTTAATAATAATTCCTGCAGCATGTGTAGATGTATGACGCGGTAATCCTTCTAATTTCTTACATAGTTCAAACCATTTTTCATGTCGATAATTGCGATGAACAAAGTCTTTGAATTTATCATTGTCATAGGCTTGGTTTAACGTAATACCTAATTGATGAGGAATAAGTTTTGATATTTCAGCAAGTGTAATTTCATCAAATCCCATAATTCGACCTACATCTCTTGCAACAGCCCTTGCCAATAGATGTCCAAAGGTAACAATTCCTGACACATGATATTCGCCATATTTTTGTTGCACATACTCAATGACGCGCTCACGTCTCGTGTCTTCAAAATCAATATCAATATCTGGCATCGTAACACGTTCAGGATTTAAAAATCGCTCAAACAGCAAATTATATTTTATAGGATCAATCGTTGTTATTCCCAATAAATAGCTAACTAATGATCCTGCAGAAGATCCACGGCCCGGTCCTACCATTACATCATGGGTTTTGGCATAATGAATTAAGTCACTAACAATCAGAAAATAGTCTTCAAATCCCATATTTGTAATGATTTTAAATTCATGGTTTAGTCTGTCTATATAATTTTTTTGATTTAATTGTAATGTTTTTAAACGCTGCACAAGCTGTTTCCATAGGTATGCTTTAGAACTACTATTATCTGGTGTTTTAAATTGTGGCAACAATGATTGATGATATTGTATTTCTGCATTACACTTTTCAGCTAATGCTTGCGTTTGTGCCCACTCCTCTTGTGAAACTGTCAATTCGTCTAGCTCACTAGCTTCGAGGAAATGTTCATTTAAATTATCCATCTCATTAACTAAATCTAACTTTTCATTCAATTTAATAGCCTGAAGGGCGGCAATGGTATCTGCATCATTATCATTTAAATAACGTGCAGTTCGTAACCAGACTCGTGGCAATCCAAAATCATTTTTGCTATCACTATTTACATATATAAACTCATCATTTAAAAATTTTTCTAATATATGTCCGTGCTTTTGTTCTACTTGTTTAAAAACAATAGCAATGTTGCTTTGGTATTTAGTAATCCATTCAAATGGCACCAATGATTTATCTTTCATTTTGATAGCTGAAGATAACTGGTACATCGCTGTTAATCCTTCATTATTTAACGCATAAAGTACAGCTTCTACAGAAGATAATCCATCAGTAATATAGACAGTCATCCCAAAGATAGGTTTAATATTGGCAGACACACACGCGTCATAAAATTTTGGATAGCCATATAACACATTGGTATCAGTAATAGCTAATGCTGTATAACCTTGCTTTGAAGCTTTAGCCACAACATCTTCAATTTTTAAACTTGAATTCAACAAATCATATGACGTATGAATATTAAGATGTACAACCAATATTAACACTCCTTTCTTTTTAAACAGTTAGCTTTTGACGTAACAATCGTGCAAGTTGTTCAAATTCTTCCCAAGAATATACAGAGGCACCTGATGCATTGGGATGTCCACCACCATCAAATTGAGCGGCTACATCATTAATTGTGATACCTTTTGACCGTATTCGACAACGAATCTGTTCACCCTCATCGACTGCAAATACCCAAATTTTCAATCCTTTAATATCAGCTACTGTATTTACAAACTGTGATGCTTCATTCGGTTTAATATGATAATGGTCAAGTACATCATTTGTAATCTTGATCTGACAAAATGCATCATCATCTTTAAGTTGGAAATTTTGTAAAACATAACCTTGAAACGGCATTAATTTCGGATCTTTCTCAGATAATTTATTCAACTCTGCATTATGATTAAATGGGAAAGTTAATAAAAAACTAGCTACTTTCATTGTATGAGGCGTTGTATTATTAAATAAGAAACGACCCGTATCACCAACAATACCTAAATACAATACCCGCGCTATTTTAGAAGACATTAAATAATTGTCATTAAAATGTGCAATCATATCATAAATAATCTCACTTGTAGACGAAGCTTTGTCGTTTACATAGTTGATGTCCCCATATTGATCTACTGGTGGATGGTGATCTATTTTAATCAAAGACTTACCTAAATTATATCGTAAATCATCAATTCTTGGTGCATTTGCTGTATCGCAAATAATGACAAGTGCATCTTGATAATCTCTATCTGAGATTGAATCTAAATCCCCTATAAATGACAATGATGGCTCAGCTTCTCCAGTAGCAAAAATGCGCTTATCAGGAAACTTAGCTTGCAAATAATACTTTAAGCCTAGTTGTGAACCATAAGCATCTGGATCTGGCCTTACATGACGGTGTATAATGATTGTCTTCGCACGTTCTATTTCATCCATAATTTGATTCCATATTTTTTCCATAATCCAACTCCCCTAATTAGATAATATCTTCAAACATTTGACACATTATCATACCTTTAGCAACTTTTTGATTATTACAATTCATCGCTACTTCAAGTTTTGCAAAATTCCGTCCAACATCTAATATATCGTATTTAACTTCAATTGAAGATTCGATTGTAACAGTTTTAATATATATAATATTTAAACTTTCAATCATCACATCGACTTTTTTATATTTTCTCATTTTATATTGCACTGTTTCTTCTATAATTGCTACAAAGACCGCTTTACTTAATGTACCATATTGATTAGTTAGTAATGGTGATACTTCAACAGCAATTGATTCTGGAGTAACTGCAATATGTTTAGCAATTTGGTCGTTGATTGTCTCACCAATTTGTGGTTGCCGTCCTAATAATTGCATAGATTTCAAAACATCTTCTCTTGTGATAACACCTAATATTTTCTTGTTAGTTGTAGTTACTGGAAGTATTTCAATTCCTTCCCAAATCATCATATGTGCACAGCTCGCCACAGTCGTTGATAATTCAACATTTATAGGTGGTTTTGTCATCACACTTTGTATGACATCATCATGGTCCATATCGATGGTTTCTTTGCTCGTAATAATGCCTACTAGTTTCCAATTTTGATCCACAACAGGAAAACGACTATGGCCAGTAGTCTTTGCTTTTTCTTTATACTCTTTTAGACCCATGTGCGAAAAAATTACGGTCGTTTCATTAACTGGTTTAACAATATCTTCAACAATCAAAATTTCTTTACGAATAATTTGATTAAACATGGCCCTGTTAATAATATTTGCAACTAAAAATGTATCATAGTTTGACGATAAAATAGGTAATTGATGCTCATTAGCGTAATTTATTATTCTTTTTGACGTCTTAAAGCCACCGGTAATTAAAACAGCACATCCTCTTTTCAACGCTTCAAATTGTGCATCTTCTCTGTTTCCAACAATAAGTAGTGTCTGTTTACTAATATATTTTATCAAATCTCTAATTTCCATTGCACCAATCGCAAATTTTGACACTGTTTTGTGCAGTCCTTGTCTACCACCTATAACTTCGCCGTCAATCATCTTAACGATTTCGCTGAAAGTTAAGTTTTCAATTTCATCACGTTTCTTCTTTTCAACTCGAACTGTGCCTACACGATCTATCGTCGTCACTAAGCCAAGTTGTCCAGCATCCTTAATCGCTCGATAAGCCGTGCCTTCTGATACTTCTAACACTTTAGCAATTTTTCTGACCGAAATTCTTTGACCTACTGATAAGGCTTCGATATAAGCTAAAATTTGTTCATGTTTAGTCATTTTAATACCTCTACTATTTTTGGAGATTGTTATATGTATTATAACTTTTTAAAGCTAAAAAATCGATTTAATATCACAAAAAATAAAGCCTTTTAATTAAAATGCTCACCTTATTCTTTAATTACATATTATTCATTACTTATAAAGTTATTTTATTTTGAATAAAGTTTATTTTTCACACAATTATTATTGGAAAACAAGCATAATTCTACTACAATAAGGGTGAGGAGGGATGTATCTATGTATAAAAATATTTTATTGGGTGTAGATATTCAACTTAAAAACGAAAAAGCATTAAAAGAAGTGTCCAAATTAGCTGGTAAAGATACTGTGGTTACTATTTTAAACGCTATTGGAGAACAAGATGCTCAAGCATCTATAAGAGCTGGTGTTCATCTTGATAAGCTATGCGAAGATCGTGACAAAGGTCTTGCAAAAACAAGAAAAATACTCGATGACTACGGTATTAAATATGACCAAATTATTGTGCGTGGCAGTGCAAAAGAAGAATTACTTAAGCACGCAAATAGTGGCAAATACGATATCGTTGTTTTAAGTAACCGCAAAGCTGAAGAACAAAAGAAATTTGTTCTCGGTAGTGTCAGTCATAAGGTAGCTAAGCGCGCACACATCCCTGTATTAATCGTTAAATAGTTTCAATTCTGTATGAATATTAAAAAGGACTCAGTTATCACTAAGGTTTCTGAGTCCTTAAACTTTTACACTAATTCTATCTTAAAACTTAACCGCTTCACCTGGTTCAAGTATTTGTACATCACCATATGTTACAGCTTCTTTAAATTCTTGTGGATTTTGTTCAATTAATGGGAATGTATTGTAGTGTATTGGTACAGAAATTTTGGGTTGAATAAATTCATTAATCGCATAGCTTGCATCATCAATCCCCATTGTGTAATTATCACCTATTGGAATGAAGCAAACATCTACAGGATGACGTTGTGCAATCAACTTCATATCGCTGAATAGACCTGTATCTCCTGTATGATAAATTGTCTTACCTTCTGTTTCAATAATTACACCCATCGGCATACCCAAGTAGATTGGAATTCCGTCCTCATTTGTTAGGCTTGAACTATGGAAGGCTTGGACATATTTCACAGTTCCAAATTCGAATTCTGCCTTTCCTCCAATATTCATACCGCGAACATTTTCTACACCTTTGTTTGTAGTTAAATAACCCTCTAATTCTGCTGAACCAATCACCGTAGCATGATTACGATTTGCTAATTCAACCGTATCACCAAAATGATCTTCGTGTGCATGAGTTAATATAATATAATCAACCTCTAACGTTTGTTCATCTAAGTCACACTTGTCATTACCTGAAATAAAAGGATCGATAATAACTTTTTTACCGTTGCTCTCAAAATAAACTGTTGATTGTCCGTGAAATGAAAGTTTCATCATATTTCCTCCTTAAAACGTCTGTAATTTAGTTATACCCTACATATTACAATTTTAACAATAAATTATAAGTTAAAGATAGGATTCATTAATGAGTATATTTTGAAAAATAACCTAAATAGCCGTATTATGGATTTAAGATGATTTAGGAGGTAAACACATGACAAACACAGATACAATCATTGAAACGTTAAAGGATCAGCAAGCTGACGCTGCATGGATTACAACACCACTTAATATCTTTTATTTTACTGGTTATCGCAGTGAACCACATGAACGATTATTTGCTCTGCTAATTAAAAAAAATGGAGAACAAATATTATACTGTCCTAAAATGGAAGTTGAAGAAGTAAAAGCATCTCCCTTTGAAGGTAAAATCATTGGCTATCTAGATACTGAAAATCCATTTAATTTAATGACACAAACATTTAATAAAATGTTGATAGAAAGTGAGCATTTAACTGTTAAACGACAACGTGAATTGGCACAAGGCTTTAACGTAAAATCATTTGATGACATTGATTTTACTATTAAACAGTTAAGAAATATTAAATCAGCTTCTGAAATTGAAAACATCAAAAAAGCGGCCCAACTCGCTGATAAATGTATAGAAATTGGTGTTTCTTTCTTAAGAGTTGGTGTAAAAGAACGCGATGTTGTAAATCATATTGAAAATGAAATTAAAAAATATGGTGTTTCTGAAATGAGTTTTGATACCATGGTATTATTTGGCGACCATGCTGCATCACCTCATGGCACACCAGGAGATCGTGAGTTACAAGACAATGAATATGTCCTCTTTGATTTAGGTGTAATCGTTAACCACTATTGCAGTGATATGACTCGAACTGTGAAATTCGGTACACCTGAAAATCAAGCACAGGAAATATATGATATTGTATTAAAAGCGGAAACAACTGCAATTAAAGCTATTAAGCCAGGTGTAAAGCTTAAAGCAATTGATAAAATAGCACGAGATATTATTTCTGAGGCAGGTTATGGAGAATATTTCCCACATCGTTTAGGACATGGACTTGGATTAGAAGAGCATGAATATCAAGATGTTTCTAGTACAAATGAAAACGTATTAGAAGCTGGAATGGTCATAACAATTGAGCCTGGTATTTATGTACCTAACGTAGCAGGAGTAAGAATTGAAGACGATATTCTAGTTACTGAAAATGGTTATGAAATACTTACGCGTTATGATAAATAGAATATTGCTATACTAAAACGTCCGGATAACTTTAATCCGGACGTTTTTCACCTCAATTATTTTTCTTTAAGCGCATCTTCAACTGAAAGGTATTCTAAATTAAATGCTTCAGCAACACCTTTATTTGTAACATGACCTTTATACGTATTTAAACCTTGAGACAATGGATGGTTAGCTTTAAATGCTTCTTTATACCCCTTATTAGCTAGTAATTGTGCGTATGGTAGTGTTGCATTATTCAATGCAATCGTTGATGTGCGTGGTACTGCTCCAGGCATATTCGCAACTGCATAGTGCACCACGCCATGTTTAATATACGTAGGATCATCATGTGTCGTAATTTTATCTGTCGTTTCGAAGATACCACCTTGGTCTATGGCAATATCAACTACGACCGCGCCATCTTTCATTTGTTTAATCATATCTTCTGTAACAAGATTTGGTGCTTTAGCTCCTGGAATAAGTACTGCACCAATAACTAAGTCACTTTCTTTCACTGCATTTTCAATATTAAGTGGGTTTGACATAATAGTATGAATACGACCATCAAATAAATCATCAAGTTCCTGTAATCGCTTAGGATTTACATCTAAAATTGTTACATCTGCACCTAAACCAAGTGCAATCTTAGCAGCATTTGTACCAGCTTGTCCTCCACCAATGATTGATACACGTGCTTTAGGTACCCCTGGAACACCACCTAGCAAGATGCCCATTCCGCCTTTAACTTTTTGTAAAAATTCTGCACCAATTTGAGCTGACATTCGACCTGCAACTTCACTCATTGGTGTAAGCAATGGTAATGAACGATCTGGTAATTGCACTGTTTCATATGCTATCCCAACAACTTTTTTATCGATAAGTGCCTGTGTTAATTTTTCTTCATTAGCCAGATGTAAGTAAGTAAATAAAATAAGACCTTCTTTAAAATATTGATATTCTGATTCCAATGGTTCTTTTACTTTGATAACCATTTCAACATCCCAAACATCAGATGCATCATTTATAATTTTGGCACCTGCTTGTTCATAATCAATATCTTCAAAAAATGAGCCCATACCAGCGTTAGTTTCAACAAGAACTTCATGCCCTTGCTCAACTAAAGCATGCACACCGCTGGGTGATAAGCCCACTCTGTTTTCATTGTTTTTTATTTCTTTTGGAATCCCTATTTTCATTCCTTCCACCTCCATCCATATCGTAACGCTATCACTATGAAAGCGCAATCAAAATATACACAAAATTGTAAAACTATATTAATTTAATATTCTGTAAATTGTGGTAAAATAAAATTAAGAAAAGCGAAAGGGGCAACCGCAATGTTAACTTATAAAAATATTCTAATCGCAGTAGATGGATCACATGAAGCTGAATGGGCTTTTAACAAAGCTGTAGATGTTGCAAAACGTAATGAGGCTAAATTAACGATTGTTAACATCATTGATTCAAGAAAGTATTCTTCATATGAAGTGTATGATGCTCAGTTTACTGAGAAATCTAAAAACTTCTCAGAGGATTTACTGAGAGGCTATAAAGAAGTTGCTACAAAAGCAGGTGTTCCAACAGTTGAAACGCGTTTGGAATTCGGTTCACCAAAAGCTATTATTCCAAAAAAACTAGCATCTGAATTACATGCAGATTTAATTATGTGCGGTACATCAGGTCTTAATGCAGTTGAACGATTTATCGTTGGCTCTGTTTCAGAAGCTATTGTACGTCATGCACCATGTGACGTATTAGTGGTTCGTACTGAAGAAATCCCAGAAGATTTCCAACCACAAGTGGCTACAGCAGAACTTCGTAAGCAATATCAAGCGTAATTAAATCACTTTTATTTATATTATATTGACGAGGCAAAGACATAAATGTCTTTGCCCTTTTTTGTTACTATATTAAACGATACTAAGACATAGCTAAGTGCTTTTAAGTTCGAATTCCATAGGCGACACACTCACATGAGAAAAAAGAACAGGGAGTCCAAAGCACAGTAAAGCTGGTTAAACCTTTTTTAGCAAAGCAAGTTGGGTAGCTGAAGTTCTCACCTATGTATGAGAAACAACAATTCACAATATTGAGTATAAAAGAAACACAAAGCTAATTTATGTCAAACCTGTAATACACCCTTATAATTAAAGGAGACGTCCCTATTTCAGAAACGTCTCCTTTTTAACTTTAAATTATTATAAATCGCCAAATTTAACTGTGTCTCTTGCAATCATAACTTCTTCATTTGTTGGAATAACTAAGACTTTTACTGGTGAATGTGGGTAATTGATAAAGGCTTCTTTACCACGTAATCCTTCATTCTTCTTAGGATCCCAATATACGCCCATAAATTCTAAGCCCTCAAGAACTTTTGCACGAACAACATCAGAGTTTTCTCCAACACCAGCTGTGAATACAATGACATCAACCCCATGCATTCTTGTAGCGTACGAACCAATGTATTTATGAATTCTCTCTGCAAAGACATCTAAAGCAATTTGTGCACGTTTATTACCTTCTTGAGCATCTCCTTCAAGGTCACGCAAGTCACTTGAAGTACCAGAAATACCTAATAAACCAGATTCTTTATTCAATACATTTAGAACTTCTTCAGCTGATTTATTTGTTTTTTCCATAATAAAAGGAATAAGTGCTGGGTCAATATTTCCTGAACGTGTACCCATAGTCACACCAGCTAAAGGTGTGAAGCCCATAGAAGTATCAATAGATTCTCCACCATCAATAGCTGCAATTGAGGCACCACTACAAATATGACATGTACTAATACGTAATTCTTCAATTGGTTTACCTAATAACTCTGCAGCACGTTGTGAGACATACTTATGACTCGTACCATGGAAACCATATTTACGAATGCCATAATCTTCGTAATATTGATAAGGTAAGCTATATAAATAAGCTTGTTCTGGCATTGTTTGATGGAATGAAGTATCAAATACTGCCACATGTGGAATATTAGGTAATAATTTTTTAAATGCTCTAATTCCCATCAAATTAGCTGGGTTGTGAAGCGGTGCTAATTCAGATAATGATTCAATTTGTTTCTCTACTTCATCAGTTACAAGAGCTGATGTTGGGAACAATTCACCACCATGAACAACACGGTGACCAGTTCCTTCAATATCATTGATATTTTCGATGAAGCCATGTTTTTCAAAACTATCTAACATGATATTAACTGCTTCTTCATGATCTTTAATATCTCTTACTTCTTTTACTTTTTCATCATTTACTTCTACAGTAAAAATTGAATCCTTTAATCCAATACGTTCAATTAAACCTTTTGTTACTAATTTTTCTTCAGGCATTCTAATCAATTGAAATTTCAAAGAAGAACTACCAGCGTTAATCGCCAAAATTAATTTCGACATTTGTCCTTGGCCTCCATTTTTTATAATAGTATCCTATACTATTTAACCATTAATACAGTAGTAATTCAAGAGTAATACAGTTTAATTTTCTGGATGATTTGTTACTAACCAGTCATTCAATTCAGCAATAAATGATTGAAATTGATGTGGATTCTTAAAATCAGGTATATTAGCCAATAAAACTTCAACCGATTTAGTCACATGTGGTTTTTTCTTTTGTAAAATTAAAATAGATTTGCGCGCATGTTCACTTTTAAACAGTGTTTTAGGTAAGTTTAAAAATGCTTGCATTTCTGTTTCTGTAGCAATAAAATTCTGCAGCTGTTGTACCCTATCCCCTTCAAATATAGAGCTAGGTACTACTAAAAATGCATAACCACCTTGACGTAAAGCTGTTACACTCTGTTCAATCAATAAATGATGCGAAAAACTATGTCCTTCTTTAAATCCTAAAACCATATCTTTACTCCGTTCGTCAACAGGATAATATCCAATAGGAAAATCTCCAATCACAACGTCGGCTTCTTCTAAAGGTAGTGGCATGATAGCATCTTGAGGATATACATCAAAAGGTATTTCTAAAAAGTTCGCTAAATGGACACTTACTCTTGATAACACGGGATCAACTTCAATAAGATGATGCATGAGCGTCGATTCTTTCAATACTTCATTTACTGTTGCGCTTAAATGGCCAGCACCACTTGCCATATCAACAACATGTAATTCTTGCGATTTTGCCATAAACTTTTGAACTAAAAATCCCAAAATCAATCCTATTGAGTCAGGGGTGATTTGATGATTGGCCTGTATTGTTTCTTCCTGTAATAAACTTAAATAGGCAAATTGAAAGGCTTTACGACGATCTTGTAATGTAGCTTGTTCAAGTAAATCTCGACGCTGTTGATACACATATTCCATCGCTAATCCTAGATTTTCGATAAAGCTTTGTCCATTTTCTTTATTCAAGCTCTTAGCCTTTTCATCAAGCGTTTTAAATAACGTTTCCATGATGGTTTCTTGTTCTTGCATGATAACGAGACTTCCTTTCTCATAAAAAATGTCCACATTATTTCTTGAGAAGTCAATATCTTTATGTTCTCATCGATTGAAATAACTGTGGACACATCAATTTAATATTATTAACAGATTATATTTGTTGATATGCTTCTAATGCAGCATCAAAGTTTGGAAAATCAGTGTTTTCACTTACAATTTCTTTATATACAACTTTATTATTTTTATCTAAGACGAATACTGCTCGATTTAATAATCGCATTTCTTCGATAACTACACCAAAATTTTTACCGAATGAAAGTTCTTTATGGTCACTTAACGTAATGACATTATCTAAACCATTCGCTGCACACCATCTCTTTTGTGCAAAAGGTAAATCTACAGAAATCGTTAATACAACACCGTCTTCTTTCGCTGCTTCTTCATTAAATTTACGCGTTTGTTGATCGCAAACACCAGTATCTATAGAAGGAACCACACTAATTAATTTCTTTTGTCCTTGATAAGTATCTAATGTTACCTCACTTAAATCATTAGCCAATACTGTGAAATTCGGCGCTTGATCTCCTTGTTGTACTTCTGAACCTAATAAATGAATAGGTTGGTTATTGAATGTGACTTCAGCCATAATCGATGACCTCCTAATAATGTTATATACTTCATATATGTCATCATACGCCATACATAATTACAAAATCAATCATTTAATCTATAAAGAAAGTACTATTTTTTCTTATAACCAATCTCTGACATAATCAAAAATATTTTTTAATATTAACATTGAAGTGACAGTGACAAATAATAATTTTATATATCCTACACCCTTGGCAATCGCAAAGCGCGCACCAACATATGATCCAACAATCATGCTTATAGCCATAATGAAACCAATCATATAATCAACATGCCCCAAAATCATAAACAAGATAAGTGCACCTATATTTGACGCAAAATTCAAAACTTTAGCATTTCCAGCTGCACTTAAAAAATCAAAACCAAATAGCAATAATACAAACAGCATAAATGAACCCGTACCTCCACCCAAAAAACCATCATAAAAACCAATAATAAGCATGAGTGTTACAAAAATTATTGCTTTTACAGGCGTTAATTTAGTAAAAGTACGTACACTTCCCCAATCTTTTTTCACTAGTGTATATACCATTACTAATGTCAATATGATAATAATTAATGGTTTAAGTACTTCTGCCGGCAGAAAGATAGCTAAACTAGCCCCTCCAGCTGCAAATATGAATACAAATGGAAAGAGCTTGAGAACGATGTTCAAATCCACATGTCCGGACCGAATAAATTTAATCGTACTCGTCAAGGATCCAAAACTGCTTGCAAGTTTATTTGTACCTAATGCTAATGCAGGTGGTAAACCAATTGCCAACAAAGCGGGCGTTGATATTAAGCCACCCCCACCTACAACAGCATCAATGAATGCAGCTAAAAAGCCAAATAAAATGATAATTAAAACAATGTAAATATTTATATCCATCACAGCATCCCCTTACACTTAATAACTATCAAAGATACTAAAATAATTCATTTATTAAAGCAGCTGTGTCTTCATCTTTTTTGCTTTTATAATTTTTATCTATTGTTAATGTTTCAATCTGTTCTACCGCTTGTTGTATCAAACTATCAAAATCAAACACACGCTCATATTTTTCAACCTTATCAAAATCTGGTTCTGTTACAGGATTTTTTGGTGTAAAAATAGTACAACAATCTTCAAACGGTTGAATTGATACGTCATATGTACCAATCTTGCGTGCCATTTTAACAATTTCTTCTTTATCAAGTGTCAATAGAGGACGTAATACAGGTGTAGAAGTAACATGATTAATAGCATACATACTTTTCAACGTTTGACTTGCTACTTGTCCTAGATTTTCTCCATTAACAATCGCATGTGCACCTATTTCATGAACAACTTTGTCAGCAATACGCATCATCATACGACGCGTAGATGTCATTGTGTATCTTGGGTGAACAACTTTGTTGATTTGTTTTTGTAAATTTGTAAATGGAACAATATGCAATTTAATTGGACCTACACGTTGAGACATAATGCGTGTAAGTTCAATGACTTTTTCTTTGGCTTTTTCACTTGTAAATGGTGGGCTATGGAAATGTATGGCTTCAATAGTTACACCACGACGCATTACTTCAATTCCTGCAACCGGTGAGTCAATACCTCCTGATAACATTAATAATGTTTTGCCACCTGTACCAACTGGCAACCCACCAGCGCCTTCAAAGATTTCATGATATACATAAATCGCGTCTTTTCTAACTTCAACACGTAGTTCATAGTCTGGTTGTTTTACGTTCACTGTAAGTCCAGGAACATTTTCAATAACAGCGCCACCCACTATACGTTGTAATTCATAAGTATCTAATGGAAAAGTTTTATCTGAGCGTTTAACATCAATTTTAAAAGAAGCATTTGTGTTAAAATTTAATGCTAATTTGATACAAAGTTGATTGATTTCATCAACAGTTTTGCCAGTTTTTAATACTGGACTTACTGATTTAATACCGTAAATTTGAGTTAAGCGCTGGATGACTTCATTACAATCCGTTTCTTCTTCTAAATCTATGTACATGCGATCTCTTTTTCCCATGACATGCGTGCCATTGATTGATTTTAATGCTTTATTCACATTGTCCTTTAAGCAGTTGACAAACTTTTTACGGTTAGCCCCTTTTAAAGTGAGCTCACCATACCTAACTAAAATATGATCATAATTCATTACTTTAATAACTCCTTCACTTCTCCATATATTTCATTAAATGCTTTTTTGAATGTATCTATATCTTCTTGGCTTGTAGTATCACCAAAGGATATTCTAATGCTTCCTTCAATGCGTTTATCTGACAATCCCATAGCTAACAATACTTCATTAAGTTTTTCTCTTTTAGAAGAGCAAGCACTCGTTGTTGAAACCATAACATCCAGTTTAGAAAATGCATTGACAAGTACTTCTCCTTTAACGCCTGGAAATGCGATATTAACAATGTGTGGTGCAGCATTTTCTGGCGAGTTTAAGTATACACCTGGATAATTTTTTAACATATCTACAATTTGCTGTTTAAATGATGCAAATTTTTCATACCGTGATAACAAGTGTTCATTAGCTAATTTTAACGCTTTGACCAAAGATACATCCATAGGCAAGTTAACAGTTCCACTACGTACACCATACTCTTGACCGCCACCTTGAATAATCGGTGTGAGCTTTCTCACATTATCTATGAGAAGTAAACCTTGTCCCTTTAAGCCATTAAATTTATGACCACTCAGACTCATGCTATTGATTCCTTCTATTAACAGAGGTATTTTACCAAATGCCTGTACAGCATCTACATGAAAATGCGCTTTAGGATAGTGCTTTAATAAATCTACAATAGCTTGTATAGGTTGAATTTGTCCCATAATATTATTAACATGCATACACGTTACAAGACCAACATCTTCGGACATTAATTGTTTTAAATGTTCCACATCTATTATTCCTTGCGAAGTAACATTTACATATTTTAATGTAAAACCTTCTTGTTCTAAACTACGCATTACTTCTAACACTGAAGGATGTTCTAAAACGGATGTTATAATGACATTAGCTGTATCTCTTTTTCTATAAGCGATACCTTTTAATGCGATATTGTTTGATTCAGTTGCGCCACTAGTGAATAGAACATCAAATTGCGGACAATTCATGATTTGTGTTACTTGCTTTTTCGCTTGTTGCAATATTTGCGCTGCTTGTAACCCAGCATAATGTGGGCTATTCGGATTATAATATAATGACTGATTCACCTTTACAAAAGAATCTATTACGTCTAGATTGGCTTTCGTTGTTGCCGCATTATCAAGATAAATCAAAACCAACACTCTCTTTCATTTAACTGTATTCTATTAAAACTATTATCTGCTATTTTTATAAAAATTAATACTCAAGCATTATACTATTTTTTTGAAAAATTAAAAGTAAATTTCTTCATTTGTCTCTTTTTAGATTCTACTACCCAATTGAATTCGTAGAACAGTAGTGCAATTTAATTTTTATTACGGAGTCAATATAGTATAAGTAGGCTGGAACATAATCAAATGTCCCAGCCTATTTTATGCATTTCTATTGTATAGTGCAATTATTCTTTTGTCATTTGTTCTTCTATATATTTTGTTATACCTGGTTCAACTTTCTCAAGTGCTTGTTCAGCAAGCTCAATTGATCGTTTATAACGATTGTTTTTAAATAGGCGTTCTGCTTCGTTTAGACTCTTATCTAAACTATTATCATCTTTACGATAGCGATTACCGTATTGTATTAATCGTTCAGCATAAACTGCATTTACTAATACATCATTAGCCTCGTCTTCAAACGTATTCATTTGAATTACAATTTTAGCAACTTTATCCTTTAATTGCTTGACATGAATAGGTTTGGTACTAAACTGTTCATTTACAGCTCTAACTTCGTGATCAATCTCATTTTTCATAATGATAAATCGTTCTGGTACACTTGTTAGATTAGATGCAAGCAATCGACGATATACTTCTTCTTTTTTAGACTGTACACGTAAAAGATTATCTTCAGCATCTGCTTCATCTTCTCGTAATTGAATTAAATGATTTTGTAATTTTTCTTGATCCTCGTTTATTTCTGCAACATGATCGTCTAAATACTCTAAGTTGTCTTTAACTTCACTATAACGGACCGCTGACTTAGACATTTCTTGTAATATTTCATCGTAAACTGCAATTAGATTTTGAATTTCATTTTCATGCTGTCTCACGCTATGAACATCGCTCTCATTAATGAAATAATTTTCTTTAACATAATCTATTTCAGTTTTAAGTGTATAATTCATTTCTTTCGCTCTAAATAATGCGTCAGTAATGTCCTCTTTAGACTCTTCAACTTCATTTGTGGCTGTAACTTCATATTCAATTAAATCATACATTTCATATAATGTATCATGAATG